>Ga0209634_1000311_pt1 | contig 37445 bp, 38 predicted proteins | sample LinPmetageLP40_FD_184043 | JGI IMG/M metagenome (GOLD analysis project Ga0209634, IMG submission 184043) | Marine viral communities from the Pacific Ocean - LP-40 (SPAdes) (version 2) | ecosystem: Environmental > Aquatic > Marine > Oceanic | place: Pacific Ocean | collected 2010-08-26 | reverse complement strand
GGATGTAAATGGGTTGGAAAACAAGGATGTAAGCCAAAATCACCATCACCATCACCATCACCATCAAAACCAAAATCACCATCACCATCACCACCAAAACCAAAATCACCATCACCACAAAAACCAAAACCAAAATCACCATCACCACCAAAACCAAAATCACCATCACCATCAAAACCAAAACCAAAACCAAAACGTAAATCTAGAAAAAAATTTATAGTAAAAGAAATAGATTTGTCAAATCAATATCAATCACCTCCCCTATCCATTAATATTGGAAGATATACTGTTCCAGCATTAGGTATGGGTACATTGCCATTAGGAGTAACATATGCACCTGGTGGTAGGCCAAAAAGAGAAGATGCTATTAAACTAATACATTATTCGTTGGATAAAGGTGTAAGATTTTTCGATACTGCTGATACATATGGCGCAGATAATAAAGATTTACATTATGTTGAAAAATTATTGACAGAAGCTATTGATAGTTATAAAGGTGGTTCTTTAGTGGACGAAGTCGTTGTAGGAACAAAAACCGGAATGAAACGAATTAATAGCTCGGTAAGGGGATGGCGTCCTAAAAATTTTAAAAATATAGAAGATTTTAAGAAAGCTGTAATGAATTCATATGTTGCACTTGGTAGCAAACCAATTAAACTTTGGTCACTGCATCATACTGATGGTTATGATGTGGATGATCCAACAAAATTTATAGAAGTATGTAATGCTATTAAAGATTTATTAGATGAAAACATTATTGAAAATGTAGGATTATGTAATTGTAGCACAGCACATTTAGATATCGCTAGAGAAATAATACCAATTGTAGCAGTACAGAATTCATTTAGTTTGTATGATAAAACCGCGCTTAAAAAAAGAGTAAGGAAAATAGCTTCTAAATCTAATAAAAATGAAATAATAGATTATTGCAGAGAAAATAATATTATATTTACACCATATGGAGCATTAGGTGGCACTCAGTCTAGAGATGGACGTAGAAATTTACAAAATGATTTTGGCGCTCTCTACGAAATAGCAGAAAAAAAAGGTGTTTCTCCACAAGCTTTAATATTATCATGGATGAGACATAAGTTTCCTTTTATACTTCATATTATAGGTACTCGTAATATTGCACACCTTGATGATTATCTTTCTAGTATAAATATACATTTTACTCATCATGAAATATCAGAATTAGATAAACTTTAAATAATTAATATCTTTTATTATATTATAATGCGTTTTATTAAATCTATGAAACATGTTGGTGGTGCGAAATGTGCTTCATACAAAAAAAATAAACCCCCAAAATGTATAGACCAACCTGGTTGTAAATGGATTGTAAAACAAGGATGTAAATCTGGAGCAACACCAGCAAAAAAAAAGGCAACACCAGCAAAAAAAAAGGCAACACCAGCAAAAAAAAAGGCAACACCAGCAAAAAAAAAGGCAACCCCAGCAAAAAAAAAGGCAACACCAGCAAAAAAAAAATCGCAAAAACAACAGGTTTTTCCAAAATTAAAATTAGATAAATATTCATTGGGGAGACATGGATACAAGCATACAGAAACATTAACAGAAAATCAAAGACATAATGCTATAAATAGTGCTGTTGGTGAATATGGTGCTAGACCAGTATTAGGTAAAATTGGACTATTAAGAACACTTCATAAATATAAGAAACCAGAATTATCTAGAAAATACTATGATAATATGGTATGGTTAAGGAAAAAATATGATGGTCCTCCACACTTTAAACAACCATATGAAAAAAGTGCTTTATTTAGAAAATGATTTAATTTCTTTTTTTTTATTTAATTTACAATTTTCAATCATATAATATAATATGGTATAAAATGGCATTACTAACCAAAATATATTAACCCACATAAATGCTCTATCTGTTAACCATGTATTTGAGGGAAAACTGCTAGTATTATAATTTACATTAGATGGCTCACGTTCTTGAATAAAATAAGAAAACATATATAAGAAACTATTCATAAATTGTGTTCCCATACTTACACTTAATGCTATTAAATAATTGTTATGATTTCCTAATATTTTAAACATAATTGCTAAAAATGAAAATAAAGCACATTGAGTACAATGACTACCTTCAATAATTCTACTCCAATCATCTCCATGGCTCATATATTCTCTATCTGCCCATGCACCATATTCAGCGTAAAATATGTGTGATAATTTCCATGGTAATACATATGAAATATCATAATTATTAGTCCATGCATGTTGATTATTTTGAATTAATTCTAAAGACATATCTGTAACTTTCATATAATTTGATATGTAAGCAATTTCCCATAATCCAGTTAATATGGTCATCATTACCCAAAAATAGGTAGCTTTATTAATAGTTTTTAAATTTTTAAAATTCATTCTAACAACAATAGAACCTATAAAATATAAAAATAATTCTAATATTCCAATTATATACCCTTTCATTTTATAATTAATTATAATTAATGTTTAAATAGTTATATTTTATATAACTTTTTGTGGTCATTAAATATGATTTTTTAAACGAACAAAAGACACTTCCATATGTGATATTTTTAAAAATTAATTATTAGATAAGAAATAGATGTCTGTATTACTATATACAGAATTTATAAAAAGTAGATAAATTTGAACCGAATCTGAAAATCATCCAATGTACCCATATTTATATTATCAATTAATAAAAATTAACGGATTCGCAGAATTAAACGGAAATGATTATCAAGAATATCTAAATAAATGGAACTTTAAAACACAACATGAAAAAAAAATCCAACTGTCAAGTTATTGTCAAAAAATCCTCAAAATCAACCATCCCAGCTGTGCATTTTTCTTTTTTTTTTCAGCCACCTAGGCACCAACCTTCCCAACTTATTAAGCACTGAAGGCTTTTTCTTTTTTGTCCCTGGGTTGGGAGGCAGCGGGTCTTCTTCTTCTTCTTCTGGGGCTTCCTCGACCGATTTCAATTGTGGTGTTTTCTTTCCCCCTTTTAAACTATATTTGGTTTTGAGTATCTTTGATTTTTTATTTCTTTTAGAACGCAATATATTTTTTTTTTGTATCCTTTTCATCTTAGAACGTTTCCCACCTTTAATATTTCGTTTAGATTTTACTTTCATTATATATAATATATAATATATAATAAAATTGAGTTAAAAATTAATTAAATTAATAAATTAATTATAATGGAAACATTACCAGATGAATTGTATCTTAAAATATTCATTCATTTGTTGCCAGATAAATCATGCAATATTAATGAATTTAAAAATTACTTTTTAGTAAATAAACAATGGTACAAAGTATTAAATGATAGTCAATTAAAATTACATTTTTCAAATCAATTAACAAATGAATATGAACCATTAGGTCAAACTCAACCTATATATACAACCTATAATGATTTAATAGATTTAGCATGTTACAATTATATTTTACTAGGTTATCATCCTAAATTAATAAACATCTTTGGATATAATACACTTATTAATTTACCAGTATGCCAATTTAAAAATGCTGATTGTATTGATAATTTATGTTTTAATCCAGTATGTAATTATAAATATCACAATATATCTAAATATATTACAAATTCAGTCATGAGAGGTATAGATAATTTTAATAGACATTATTTACTATTTGCATACAAAAATACAGAAACAAACGAACATTATTATGAATTCATTTATAATAAATTAATACACGATAAAATAATAGTAACATATTCAGGAATTTATAATAATACATTTATAGGAATGTTAAGCGATAATACATTCATATCATCACAGACAGACCCAGAAAGAGAATTAAATGTATTCTCGTATAATTATATACAAAAATTAATTAATAGAGAAAAATGTACCATTCCACAATGGAATGATTATTATGATATTTATAAAGAAGATGTAAACACACCAAAAGGTAATATAGAATTAATTTAATTTCTACAATCTTTATTGTAGACATCAATCATTATTTTTGGTAATTCATCATTTGTAAAAATAGTTTTCATTATATGTCCATCAAAATAACCAATAAGTTGAAAATGATATTGATTTAAATAATATATTATAATAGTTTTTTCATTACTATCTATTGATGCTGTTGGATGAACTGTATATTTTTCATCTATATTTTTAGAATCATTATTGTTTTCTGAATTTAGAATAATTACATTAAATTTCAATTTTTTTTGCAATAACTGTAATAATATATGATCTCCCCAAATATTATTATTAGCAATAATTTTTTTTAATTGACTAATATTTTTAATATCATACGGATCCCAATCATTTGTAAAATCAAATTGATTATCATCATATTCTAATTTGTAAGATTCTATAATAAATTGAAAATTCTCTTTATTAATTTCATTCGCAGCAAATTGCCTTAATTTATCCACATCATATTTAGGTAATCTCAATTTTTCTAGAAATTCACTATTTAATGCTTCACATAATACATGAAATAAGCAATCTCCATCTGAACCACATTCTAAAAGACCAAAACAAGAATTTTTACTATCACTTTCTTTTAATCTTCTTTTCCATCCAAGACATAATTTAGTCCATCCATAATCATCCAAATAATTATGCCAATTATCTTTTGTAATTTTTTTTATTTTATTATTAGATTCATAAAATGTTTCCCCATTTTTAATATATAATGAATCAGTTAAATAATAGTTCATAATTATTATAAATGGTATTTATCTTTTTAAGTATTATTAATTAAATGCGTTGGAAAATTGTAAAGGACTAGTAGCTCCCCCTAACGGTACCGCAGGACCTTTTACAATATTGACTTCAATAGGATCATCATTTTCGGTTGGTAAAAATCCGGATTGATCTATTAATTCTGGTACAACAGGACGATGATTATCTTTAACAACTAATCTATTTGATATATTATTTTCAAATGGTAATTCGACTTTACTTTGTGGATCATTACATAACCATTCCCACCGATTCCACCCAGTTCCACGTAAATTACATGATGGATTACTTATTCTAGTATTTTCAGTAGGAGGCATATTACAATTTTTAAAATTTTTTAATTCTATATCATTATTAATATCTCCTTTTTTATTAAATTTAGGAACAAAACTATCACTACTACAATTACTTAATTTTCTATTTATATTAATTAATTCTGAATCTACATCAATTAATGGTAATGTTTTTGAAATACTACCACCAGATCTTTGCAATATTATTTGTGGATCTCTATTAAAACAATCTTCTGGGGAAATACAAGGTGTATTTAATTGGTATTCGCATGGACCTACAGATTCCGATAATTCTTGTTTGTATGCGCATGAATCATAATCAAGTCTGTTGAAACTCATATATATTTATAGAAGATATTTATTTAAAAAATAATTCTAAAATGGTACATAAATAAACTTTTCAAATTCTAAATATAAATAATCTTTTGAAGATATATTATTAATAGTAAAATCAATATTATGTATTAAATTAATTTCATTTTCTGATATATGTGTATCCTTTTGTAAATTTGGTCTATTAATCTTAATAATATTAAAATTTTTGGATTTCAAATACTCTACTTCATGTTTAAATCTAACATCTGAAACAACAATATTTTTATCACTATTATTTTCTAAAAATATTTCAAATAATTTTAACCAAATTTGCTTTATCTCTAATTCTGGAAATAATTTTAATAATATATCTTGTCCAAATTCTGTACCAATTCTTTGAAATATAATTCTTGGACTTACATTCCATCGTTTATCAATGATGTCTTTATCATTTCCATATAATTGATTATCTGTTAAATTAAATAATATTTTACTAATTTCTTTAATTGGAGTCGCAAAATTATATTTAATAAAATCTTTATCTTTTACTAAATAATCTGCTAATGTATCTTTTCCACATCCTTTATTCCCTAATAACCCAATTCTTTCCATAATTATAATAATAAATTAAACTTTATATGTTTGCAATTCATTAATTATTTTTGTTAAAGTTTCAATATCACCATATTTAATAATTTTTTTTAATGTATTTATATTAATATTATTATCGTCTATATATCTTTTTAATTCATGATCTTTAATTATATCATTTACATTATTATTTAAATTATTCCCATTATTATTATTTAAATTATTCCCATTATTATTTAAATTAGTCCCATTATTATTTAAATTAGTCCCATTATTATTTAAATTAGTCCCATTATTATTTAAATTATTCCCATTATTATTTAAATTATTCCCATTATTATTTAAATTATTCCCATTAGTTTCATTATTTTTATTCATAAATGACATAACTCGTCCACCAACCTTGCTTAAAACTGGTTTAGCAATATATTTAACAGGTAACATAGCCATATTAAATATAGTTCCAATAAATCCACCACTTTGTACACGTTTTAATGTTTTTTTGTGTCGTCTTTTTCTTTTAGTTTTTCTTCTTCTGTAAATTTGATTTTTTCTACTATATTTCATAATAATATAATAGAAAAATAATAAATAAAAATTAAAATTAATTACCACATCTATTAAAATTCATAGGTGGTGGTAATGCTACAGGTTTGTATTTTATCATATTACATGCTGGTAAATGTACTTTATTTGTATTAATAACATTTGTAGTACCATCTACATTATTATATACTATATTGTTTGGATTACAGTTAGCAATATTTTTGGTAGCACATGTAGAATTGTATTTTTTGGTTGGACATAATGATGCTTTTCTAGTAATACCCATTAAATCAGTTTCTAAATCAACTAAATTACCTTGAATATTACTAACAGCAGTTCCACCAATAACACCTAATTCCATTCTACATTTATTACAATTTTCATATCTAATTGGATCTAATAAATATTCTAATGAACCTACACTTTCATCTAATCTTGTTTTGTATTCACAAGTATCATACATCAATCTATTTGAACTCATATATATTATATAAAGATTTTAATTTATTCAATTAATTAAAAAAACTACTATATTTATTTTTTAACATATTACTAATTGAACCGCCATTTCTTTTTTCCCAATCCGATTGAATTAACATATTTGTAGTATTAACACCACCTCTTACACCTGGTTGAATTATATTTTTAGTATTTTGAACATTATTTAATAAATTTGGAACTAATGGAGTCATAACATAATTTTGATTATAGTTTTGCATTTGACTATGTTTTTGTGCTCCTAACGAAGATAATAATCTAGATTCTAAATTTGGATTGTATTTTCCACTAGCAACCGATGGAGTTGTTAAATATGGACGTGGAAATAGCTGTAAATCAGACTTATAATGTCTTTTAAAATCCCCAATTCTTAATTGACTATCACTATCTATATTACATTCTGAAAGACCATAACCATCTTTAACTGTAATACCATTATTTTGAACTGACGTTTTTAATACATTATTTAAATTACATTCACATGAAGCATAATTACTTAACATATAATCATTAATATTATCATTTTGTTTATCTCCACCTGATTCATTACAATTATCATCTTTTAATCTTGTTTTAGAATCTAATACAAAATTATTATTACTATTAAATTTAGAACAATTATTATTACTTTTAATACTTGACAAATTCCTATTATTCATTATAATAATAAATTATATTTTTTTTTTATAATTCCTTTTTAATTTCACTTAACATTTTAGAATCATAAGCACATGATTTATATTGTTTTAATTTTCCCGTATCTCCTATAGCACATGATATAGGTGTTTTATACAACCAATTCGCAAATTTACTTTGGTCATTTGGAACACGTGTATTTGGATTAGTATAAAAAGCACGTTGTTCAAACCTATTACTAAATATATTTGATGTATTTTGAAATAATTTATTGCAAAATTTTTTATCAACTGATTCTAATATTTTATTATCTTTAATATCACACGCTTTTTTCTCATATGTTGATTCTCCAATTAAAGGATTCATTAATGGATTATCTTCGGTAGGTTTTTTACAATTTTCTTCATTAGATATACTATTTTCACTATTTTCATTAGATATACTATTTTCACTATTTTCACTAATTTTATCGAAATTTTCTTTATTATTAAATACATACACTAAATATGTAATCAATATAGTAATTAATACAATATAAAAATAAAGATAATTACCAGATGATAAATATAATAGTATTGATAAATATAATGTAAATCTAGTAATCGCATTTATTTTTTCACTATTATTCATATTTGATGTTGGTATTATTTCTAAAAATGTGTCTTTATTAAATAAATTATTAATATTATTAAACCAAATTATATTATTATTCATAATATATACAATTAAAAAAAATATTAAAATTAAAAAAATTATTTCTTATTCTTTCGCGCTTCCATTTTTTTCTTCAATCTATCACGTGTTGGATTATTATAACTTGGAGTACTTTGATTACTAGGTTGTTTCATTTCTTTTTTTGCATTATTTAATAAATTATCAAATAATGGATTATTATTTCCTAACATTCCCATCATATTTTGAGCTTCATCAAATAATTTAGATTGGTCTAATCCACCGTCATCTAATTTACTTTGAATTTTTTTTCCTACATTTTGAATTAAATTCATAAATTTCATAGGATTATCACCACTCATCAATTTTCCAAATATATCTCCAATATTTGAATTGTCATCATCCATATTAATATTCATATCATCTAAATTAATATCACCAGCAAGTTCCTTTGCTAAATTTCCAATTAAACCATTATTAATTAAATCTTCATCTATTTTTGAACCATCTGTTTTTTCAGATAAATTCTTTATCATATCTAATAATTCTTTATTTTCAGGCGTTTCATTTAAAGGTTCATTTTCACGTTTTTTTTTTAAATTTTCTACCAATGATTTAATTTTGTTACTATCTGTAATAATTGTTTCGCCTATAACAAATAATGTTTGTAAATAATCCCATATTGTATTTTTAATTGTTTCATCACTTTTTTCATTATCCCAGATTTCCTTAAAATCTACATTTTTAATAAAACAAATAGATTCTTGAAATAAATCATCATTTTTTGAAGAAATTTTATCTTTATAATCTGAAAATTTTCTCATAAATCTTTTAATATGTTTATCATCATTGCAACTATCGCTATTTAAAATATCAGTATAATATGTTTCTACATTTTCTTTATATTCTGGATACATTTTAACAATATTATTTATAAACAGTTTTAAGGTTGAATTAAAATATTCTATATTTGTTTGACTCATTATATAATAACCATAAATTAATAAATTTTATTTTACGCATTAATCAAATCACTTAGTTTTATTAATGATATTAAATAATCCCATATTTTCTCTTTATTCCCAGAACTTAATGTTTTCCAATAATTCTTTAGTTTCATTATAATGCCCTCAACACCTTCGGTACCAGAATCATTAACTATTTCTAAATAATTTGTATTTAAAAAAAAAGATTCATCTTTCTGTAAAATACTATTTCTATAAATAAGAGTATAATTTTTAAATAATGCGCATATTTTTTTAGCATTTGCTGAATTCAACAATACAATAGCCCGTTTATAAACTTTAAAATCATTTTCTTCTGGAAATGTTTCTATCAAATCTTCATTAAATTTTACTACTAAATTATTAAATGCAGTTAAATAGGATGTTGTCATTATTAATTTATAATAAAAAATTAAATAGTTATAAACCTATATATGAAATACTTTAAATATGTTTAAATAATTAATTATTGTCTTTGAATTGGATTAAATTCATTATTTCGTTCAGCTTGAAATTGTTCTAATTTGTTATCCATAGAATTTGTTCTTGGAGAATTATTATTTCCAACACTTTCACTATTTGGTGTTGTTATTTTTTGTTCTTCTCCTAAAAATGTAAATCCAGAAGTAAATGGTTTTATTTCGGTATTATCTACATTAGAAAATGAACATCCATAACTATCTCCACAAGTTCCAAAATATGGCTGTAAATCTTCAGAAACCTGTTTGCTTGTTTTGCTGCTAATCCATTGCGTAATTTCTTCATCAACTACTATTTTTTTATCATTTACTAAATATATTGTTGGTACAGCTTTAATAAATGGTGGAAGTTGTATATTTTCATCATCTACAGATACATATATAATATTATCATTAATTTCTGTTTTTGATATTTGATTAATAATCTCTTTAGAATAAGTGCAATAATTGCTATAAAATATAATATCTTTTTTCATATATTTAATTTTACTTTTTTTTTATTAATTTTTATACTTACTAAAAATATATTCATTTAATTTACTTAAATAAAATTGAATCAATTAAAATTAAATATCATTTATTAATAATGGATACTAAGTTTGAAAAATATGACAAATCGAAAATGTTCACTATAAAATTTGATGTTAAAAATTGTAATACTAGTTTTGTTAATTCATTACGACGTATTATTATATCAAATGTTACAACAATTGGATTTAATACTGAAGATTATCAAGATTCTGATATTAAAATGATAGCAAATACATCATCATTACATAATGAATTTCTATTGCATAGAATTGGATTAATCCCTGTACATACTTTAAATATCGAAGATTATGATGAATCAAAATATAAATTTATCTTAAATGAAAAAAATGAAAGTAAAATAATTAAAAATATTACTACAAAAGATATTAAAGTAATTAATACTGAAACCGGCCTAGAAGAAGATAACGAATTATTTTTCCCTAAAAATAATATTACTAAAGACCATATATTAATTACTCGATTAAAACCAAGCTCAGATGGTAATGGAGAACATATTCATTTTGAAGGGAAATCTTCTAAAGGTATTGGAGAACAACATATTCGATATTCTCCTGTATCATGTGTTATTTTTACTAACAAAATAGATCCAAATAGAAGAGCTTTAGATTTACAAGAATATTTAAAAGGAAAGAGTGGTGATAAAAAAATGTTAACTAAAAAATTCGATATTGAAGAATCACAAAGGAGTTACTATATAGATAGTAATGGAGACCCAAATGTATTTGAATTTACTATTGAATCTGTTGGTGTTTTACCACCACATATTATATTAATAGAAGGATTAACAGAATTATTAAATAAAATTACACATTTTATGGTTGAATTTAATAAAACTATCTTAAAGAATGAATCAATTGTATCTATTAAAAATTCTGATACATTAATGAAAGCATTTGATGTAACTATTCATAATGAAAATCATACATTAGGACATATTATTCAATCATATATTAATAAATTATTTGAAGAAAAAGATATATTTGTTGGATATATTAACCCACATCCATTAGAAAAAAAAATAGTATATAGAATTAATGTTGAAACAGAAGATGAATTAAAAACTATCTTTGAAGAAACAACTAAATATTTAATTAAATTATGCAAATCATTAATACTTAATGTGCAAGAAGAATTTAAATTATCTAAAGCTAAATCTAAAACTAAAACTAAAACTGCAGCGTCACCTAAATCTAACGCTGAAGCTGGACCAGCCAAAACTGTAGAAGATGATGCTTCAACTGAATTAGATTTATTAAAACATTTAGAAGAAAATCCAGAATTAGAAGAATTAAATTTATTAGATGATATAGAAGCTACAGAGAAAAAAGGAAAACAAAAAAAAAAGAAATTTAATGTGAAAGGAAAGGGAAAGGGAAAGGGAAAGGAAGTGGCAGAAGATAATTAAAATTATTTTGATCTATATTTATAATTAATTACAAATAATAATTTTGCTAATGGAAGTCTATTAATATATTCAATTACAATTTTTTTAGTTGTTGGTTCTTTTTTAATTTTATAATTTTGATGAAGTTCAATACACAATGGTCTAAATTCATAATCAATATCTGTAAATAGTTTAATTACTTTTTCCTTATTTTCATCTTTTCTCACATAGTAATCTTGATAACTATTAAATAATTTATTAGTTGTTTCAAATAATTCTAATCTATAAGATTCAAATAATTCTACATCATCCTGAAAATATTTAAGATACTCTTCTAAAGTATTATTTCTTCTTAATTCTAAATACATATATTTTTTATTACTGTTATTTCCTTTTAATTTTCTAACATAGTTATAATATTCATTTCTAATTTTCCCTCTTAAATAATTATTATCAATATTGGATTTAAGAATAATACCTTGTTCATTGTGGGTCATCTTTTCTAAAATTTTATAAACCTCACTAATTTCTTTAATAGTATATCTAATTGGAATACTAAAACTTAATCCTTTGGTTTCTAACATAGAATCTAATTCAGCTAAATTATAATTGGTTACATTATATCCATTAATAGTAACTCCATAAACTAATTTAATATCAGGTTTTTCATAATTTGTCACAATTTTATTTTCTGGATGTTGTAAAATAAATGTTAATGACATATTATCATCAATAACATCAAATTTTGATAATTCAATAATTTCACTAAATAATGCATTAAAAGTTTTGTTACTATAAAATGAACAATAACCACCTAAACAACTCCTTGTAGAAATATACAATTCACCTTTATGCTTAAAAATATTAATCATAGTTCCTTCTACAAATTCCTCAAATGTTGTTTTATCAATATCGATAGTGTTGAAAATACTAACATGTTCTGATTTTGGTGGTGGCACACACACTAATATATTTGTATTTTTCTCTAAAACAATTCCTCTACATTTTTTAGTATCTGGATCATTCATATCACACTTAGATTTATCATACTTTACTATGAACAAATCGTCATATTCTTTAATAATTAATCCTTTAGCGGTTAAAATTTCTTTAGTTTTATCAAAATCAGTAATGTCATTCAAACAATTTAAATAAGTCATGGTAAGTTACATATTTATATTTATTTATTTTTAAATCAATTTTATAATAAGTGTATTGTTTTAATAATTAAAATAAAATATACTAATATTTTATACTATGAGTTCTAATATTAATTTACAGAAAATACAAAAATTAAAAAAATTAGTAGGTGGAGCTACTTCAAATAATGATAAAAATGATATACCTCCATTATTAGAATGGGATAATAAGAAAGGAACATATGTTGATCCAAATGAATTGTCTAACAATGCTGAACCAATTACTAATGCCACTGGGTCAAATTATGATTTAATGTCTGATGCTGGTAGTGATAATGATACAGACTATACATTTTTAGGACAAGAAGAAGAACCAGAACAAGTAGCAGAACCAGGACAAGTAGCAGTAGCAGCACCAGTAGAAGCACCAGTACCAGCAGCACCAGTAGAAGCACCAGTAGAAGCAGTACCAGCACCCCGTCCAGACAGTGCTACAGTAGAAGCACCAGGTGGAGAAGATACATTTGAATTAGAAGATGCATCAACATCCATAGAGCATTTAGATTTAATTGCTGGTATTGAATCTGATTCTAATTCTAATTCTAATTCTAATTCTAATTCTAATTCTAATTCTAATTCTGATTTAGATGATTTAGAAATAGATATAAATAACATTGTAGATAGTGGCAAGATAACTATTACAGAACAAGAAATTATTCCAGAAGAAAGAGTTATTACAAATGATTTAGAACAAAAAGAAGATTTTATTAATGAATTTATAAAATTATATCCAGAAAATAAAAGGAATAATTCATATATATTACAAAAAATTAGCACAATTGTAAATTATTTTCATGATTTAAAATATAAACATTCAAATAAAGATGTCAATAAAGCATTGTTAAAAGGTGATTATTATTTACCAAACTTTAATGATTATTTAAATGGTAATTTTAAAAATACATATTTAATTCCAATTGTTAGTGAAAAAAAAAATATGTATGAAATAAAATCTGAGGATGTATTATTACAACATAATTTAGATGATATAGCTGATATATATGATGTAGATAATATTATTAATAAAATTCAAAATGAAACAGATATTCATGATTTAATAAATTTAAGAAAAAAATATGGTGGAGAAAAAGATTTAAAAAAAAAAGGTGTTAGTACCACTGGTTCAAAAAGAATAAATTATTCTTACAAAGATGAAATAAAAGAATTGTATAATATGACGAATAGTTATACTAACAAAATTATTAACGAATCTAAAGAATTTGATAACAAAGAAGATATTGATGTATATGTCAATGAGATGTTAAGTTTAAATAAAAATATTTATTCTGAATCTAATTTTATTCATAAAATCATAGGTAATACCTCTTATAATGTTTATAATGATGTATTAGTTAATGGAAATCAACTTAGTATTAATGGATTTTTAAGAACACCTAAACAAAAACTTAATATTTTAGAATTAAATAAACATAATTTATTAGATGTTATTAATAATAATTATGATTATGTACAATTATATTCAAATTTAAATTCTTTAAAACACTATTTTATTACTGATTCAATTGAAATTGGTAATTATGTTAGAATAATAGAATTTGATAAAATTAATACTGTAACGAGTGATAAAAAAAAATATGAAGGTCTCGTTGGATATATTAGAGATATTAAAGATAATATATACACAATAGAATCAGATACAGGAACAAAAGATATAATAATAAATGAAAATTCTATAATATATAATTTAGTAAAAGGTGATAGATTACCATTAACATTTGAAGAAAATAATTATAATGCGTTTATGTTTAATACAACGGATACTAAAATGACACAATTAGAATATGAAAATTTATTAAAGCAAATACTCCCAACAACTATAGAAATTATTAATAAAATAAATAATGAATGGGATGGATATAATATTGATTATATAGTTGAACAACTAAATTATTATGATTTAACAATAGATGATATTACTGAATCTTTATTTGAACCAATAAAACAACGTTTAAATGATAATATTTCTAAATTAATATCTGAATCAACTAAAAATGATGCTAATTTTGTTTCATTTTTAAAAAAAAAAAATGTTTCTAAAAAAAAAATAATTAAATTCATTCCAGATAGTGTATTAGTTAAATATGAATCATATTATGGAAAATATCCATATTATGGTTCATATATAGATAGTTTAGAAACACGCTTAAATTGGTTAAATATGCAGCCAGATTATGGACAATTATTTTTTAAAAATTCTATAAAATTTTTAGAAAGTAAATTAACTCTAGATAGAGAAAAACTATTAAATGATTTGAAAACATCATTAATAAAATTAAAAAGAAAAGAAACACAATTAGAAACAGAAATAGAATCTGAAAAATCCAGACTTATTTCAGAAAAAAATGTATGCATCACTAATTATATTTCTAAAGAATATACTAATATTGAAACTCTTAAAAATGATAATAATAGAGAAATAAAAGTTGACAAAGATAAACATCGCGTTGGAATGCCTGATATAGTACCAATTGGAAGTTTCGCATTATTATATTTAGATAATGGTAAAAAACAAATATTTAAAAGAGATAAACTAGCAGCAGATGGGTCAGAATTATGGAATTTAGAACATGGGATAAATGTAGAACATATTATTGCAACTAATAAAGATTTATGTGACCAGCAATTTAAAAATATTTCTGAGCTAAATAAGGAAATAATAAATTTAGAGTCATGTAAATTTTCAAAAATAGATAATAGTTGTTTATCTAAAAAATTAGAAAAAGATGTATACACTTTACACAATTTAAAAAAACAAATAGTAGATAAACAAGAATATTTAGATACTCACTCTAAAATAATAAATTTTAATGACATTTTAGATAGAGAAATAGCTAATTATAAATATTTGTTAATACTGACTGTTCAATCTGAAGAACGATTTTACTCATCAAAAGAAAGAAGCATAACATTAAAAAAAGAACAAGAAATAGATCCAAAATATGAATTATTATACAAAAATATTGATCATTATTTAGAAGAAATATCACATTTAAATGATGGAAAAAAATATGAATTATTAGAAAAATTAATAGAAAAATATGGACGTAAAGCATCTACAAGAAAAAATGAAAATCATAATAATATATATTGTAAATATGGAAACAAAGTAATTTGTTGCAAACATAACGAACTGTTAATAAATATGCATAAAAAAACAAAAGATTATAAGATGTATTATGACCAATTAATAGATAAATATGCGAGCGAAGATAATGGTATACTTAGATGTAATAATTGTGGAATTGAATTATTTATTGGTGAATACGATACAAATAATAGTTTTGGTAAAAATGGTCAACGTATTCAAGATAATGAAGTTATTGATGATGACGAACAAGAAGACCAAGATGATGTATTAGTATCATTTATATTAGATAATAATGAATTAGATTCAAAGGTTATAGATATCAATAATATTTGTTCAGTTTTAACTAATATTATGGGTATAAAATTATCTAAAATACATGAAAAAGAAATAATACAATACACATACTCATTAATTAAAACTAATATCGAAACAAAAGAAGCCTGGAAAGAACAATATCAAGGAAAAAGAAAATATATAGATGAAAAATACAACAATTATGTTAATAAAGAAACTATTATATTTACTTCTTGTATACTATTTATAATACTTCAAACAGCAATACCATTATATAAAATTACTAAAACTCATAGTAGTTGTCTTTCTACATTAGAAGGTTTTCCATTAGATGAAGATAATAGTAAAGATGAAGGAATTCAATATTTAGCATGTATTATATATACATTAAGTAATGGAGATGGTGTATGGGCATGTTTAAAATCTAAAAAGAGAAAAGATGATAGTATTCAAAAATTATCTGACATGTTTTATGAAAATATAACTATATTATATGAAAAAGATACCTGGATAAAATCATTATATGCTAAAAAAAGAAACTATTTACAAAAGATTAGTATCATGAACAATTCCAATATTAATAATAATTGGTCTAAATTTAATCCTCCATTAAATAATTTTATAATAGAAAATCCTAGTATAAATTCTTTAGATTTAAGTAAATCAAATATAAATAATGAAGAAGCAACCAATTATTTTTCATTAAAATATATATCTGAAGTTGATAATATAATTAATAATAGTAATGTTGAAAATCATATATTTAAACCTGCAACCTTACAACAATCATGCTGTTTAACACCAATTAATAATGAATTTGAAAATACACAATTATTTTTAGGAAAAAATCCAGAATTAAATGAATATTTAGAAAAAAATAAATTATTAGAATCTAAAATTAATACTATAAATAATAGTATTATATATAATACTAGTGATGAATATAATTATTTAGATAGTTTTTATAATCTTATTTTACCAGAAGAAGCGGATATAACACCAATAATGAGAACCGAATTATTCGAAAATTATATAAGTACTGATATGTTTAAAGGTCAAAAACATATATATGATAATGATACGTGCGTATTAACTGGTGAAAATAGACATGATATTAGAAGAACTACATATTCTAATCAAGATTATTATAATTTACTTAAAACTATTAATACCGAAAAGTTAATAAATAATAAAAAATATGAATATAATTTAGATGGTGTATCAAATTTAAAATCTATTATTTTAGAAAATGAAATACTTAAAAATGATACATTTTTAATTGAAATAGTAACACTTTTAGAAAAAGAAACTTTACAAGAAAAAATTATTGATATTTGGGCAGATGTAAATACTAAATTAGAAAGAGAAAAAGAAATAATTATTGAAAATTATAATGAATATGAATCAAACAATGTGAAAGTAAATAAAATTAAATTAATTTTATCAAATTTAGGTAATTTAGAAAATATTTATGATGAAGAAAATAAAAAAGATAGACAAAAAGCAAAGAATAATCAAATTAATTCTAAAATTAGTAATTTACATATTTATATAAAATCATATTTATTTGATACCATTTCTAAAATTAAAAACTCTAAAACACAAGATACTATTATTTTAGAACCAAATAGTACAATTAATAAAATAGGTATTCAAAATTTACAAATACATCTAAATAAAGACTCAATATTAATAGATAAATATATTAAAAATAAAGAAAAACATAACTTATATCATATTTATAGTCGTTTATTTGGAATAATTAATAAAGCCAACAAAAATATTAAAAATTTATTTAGTGAAGAACATATTTATTATAATGATGAAATAATACATTATAGTAAATTAACAAATGAAAATTTAAGCATTTTAATTGAATATATTTTTGTATCAATTATAAAAAAAATGTTAGATGTAGATAAAATAACTAGCAAAAAATCTAAATCTAAATCTAAATCTAAATCCAAAGATGATTCAAATAATTCATCAGTGGGAGATGTTTCTAATTCTGATGTAAGTGCTGGAGATATAGATATAGATGATGATGAAGGACAAATTATAAATGAACAGTATGATTTAATATATGACTTGTTAGTTAAAATAGAGGAAAATAGACTTTATTTAGATACATTTACCAATTCTCATATAATGGAATCTATTGAAAAGGTGAGCGATTTAGAAAAAGAAGAAAATTTAAAATTTATAGAAGATTTGGATAAAGAATCTAGACAAATTTATAAAACATTACTTGTTGTTGGTATAGAAAAATGGAAAAATTTATCTACTAAAGAAAATAAAGATTTATATTTTGATAGTGAAGAAAATGACAAATATAATAATGTTGATATTGTTAATAGAGAAGAAGCATTTGGAGCATTAGGAAATGATGCTAGTGAAGAAGAAATAAAAGAATGGATGGACCAAAATGGAAGTAATGATACCTATAATGCTTTAAATGAACAAAGTATGATTGATGATGATGACGATGATGGAAATGATTTAGATTATGATGGTGATTTTTAACATTTTATTAAAACAATTAGAAATGTCATAGCAACTACAATAAAATTAAAATTACTAGTATATTTATTAGAATTATTAGAATTAACTTGTTGACTATTATCTGAATATACATTATCATTTTGATTTTGATTTTGAAAGAATGATTTAAAATAGTTTACTTTATCTTTATTTAACTCATTATATAATCTTTCTTTTTCTTTAGTTAGTAAAATATTAGCACGTTGTTTGCTTAATGTTATATTTGTTAACAATTCATTATTATTTAATGAAGATTTGTACAATCTAAATAATGTATTAAAATCTAATATTTCAATATTCATTAGTAAATTATCCACATTTTCATTGATTACACTAATATTTACTGCAGAATTAATTAAATCTAATAGTTTAATAATAATAGTCAATTCACCACATTCAATCGATTCTTTATTACAATATTGTTGTTTTTCATTAATAAAGAAGGTCTTAATATCTTTATTAATTGGAAATACATTTACAGTTTCATTATTTATGTATGACATATTATAATCGCAAAATGGTTTAGTTGAACCAGTAAATAAATGGTAATTATCATCTAAATTTTCACACATATCGTTTACAATAATATGTCCTTCATTAATTGTTTTTAGAAATTGAATAACATGCATTTGGTTGTTGCTTTGCGAATAATCATAATATGATGAATTAGTAATATAGTTTGTCAAAGTAGTCAATCCAGAAAGCAACATCAAGTGATGAATCATATTGATTTACTTTTATCAATAAAAAGTTTAAATATTCAATTTTATATTGTTTATATTAAATATAAAATTGAATATATTTATATTATTTTTAATTTTATAAATGTTTACACAACTTTTACCTACAGCAATTATCCATATTATTACATTTCTTGATAATAAAGACTGGGATGTTGACCCTGATTTTCAAAGAGATTTAGTATGGAGTAAAAAACAAAAACAAGCAGTTATCAATAGTATTAAACGAAAAATGCCATTTGGTATGATTACAATTACTGAGCTTTATGGTCAAAAATTAGTTATCGATGGAAAACAAAGAACTACAACTATTAATGATTTTATTAAAAATAAATTTACAGACGATGAAGGAAAACTATTTAAAGATTTTACACCCACACAACAAGCAGAATTTAAAAATACACTTATTCCAGTTCAAATTGTTACATTAGAAGAAGGTGAAAGTAAATCAGATGTTCTTGAATTATTTAGACGTATTAATATTTCATCTAAAGCACTTACAACAGGCCAATTATTATGGTCATGTCTGGAAGAAAAAACAATTCAATATATGATGGAAGTTTTTATTAATCCAACAGATAATGAACGAATAACAAATATTCGTGATAATTGGGCATTATGTTTCTGTGAAAATGACTACAATATAGGCACAGGCAATGATAAATCGAGAGGAGATATTACATTCTTATCTGCATTAACTATTTCTCTTCTTACTGGGAAAAATGAATGTATTACAACGTCATTCTCTCTTCTAAATGAACATGGTATAAAAGCACTAAATGATTTTAATATTACTGAAGAAGAAGAAATGAAAGAAACATTTTTAAATAAATTAGAAACATTTCTTAATATTGCATTAAATGGTACAACGAATGAATATTTTACACGTAATAAAAAGGGATATCCTGAATTAGGTAAAACTAGTATTTTATTATATATTATTAATATCTATTATTCAACTGATCCAGAAGATAAAAAGGATTATTGTAAAGCTTTTGTAGAAAATAATTTTAATACGTTCTTTAATGCTATTAAAAATCCTGAAAACAAAGATACATGGACTGAACGAATTAGAAAAAATCGTAATATTAAAAATTTAAAAGATGACTTTGAATTTATTATTCAACATTATAGATAATTAATTTCTCACTAAATTACATTTAGTACATTTATTTGGTCGTTCATCATATTGAAAATATTCTCGTGCTAACACCCATTCATGTTCACAATTTTCAAATATAAAAATATTATTCATTTTTTTCTCATTTTTTAATGCTTTAATTTCCTTATTAAGTTCAATAATTTTAGCATTTATATATTTATTTCTCTCTAATTTTTCAGTAATCATTATATTTATACAATATTTTCGTTAAAGTATTTTTATATTATTATAATATGTATTCAATATTAATTTTTGTTATATTAATTTTATTAGTAATATATTTAATCCAAATTAAAAAAAATAATTTATTTGAATCCTTTGAATCCTTTGAATCATGGAAACAACCAAATATTCTTTTTTATGATTTAAAATCATTACAATACGATTATTCTAAACCTGATGTAAATAAACAAATATTCGAACGTGTTAAAGAAAGTAAAATAAATACCGACGAAACTAAATTTAATTCTTATATTAAAAGACTCAAAAATTTAGATAGAATGACTGGATATCCTGTAGTTAAACGTGAATTATCGTTTATAGAATTAGATACTATTTTAATTATTTTAAAATATAAATATAAAAATACATTAAATTTAGATAACTTAAAACCATTAGATATTAAAAAAAAATTTTTATATTCATATACATTAGTTAAAGATTGGATTGTTGAACAAATAAGCATGATGGCTAGTAATAAACATTTTAAAATAAAAAACATTGATAATACTGGTTATAAATATATGGAAGATGAAATAATAAGTTACAAGGCTGATTATAAAAATAATTTAGAACAATTTATATTTAAAATGAGATTGTATAGAGATAATAAATTCAAAAATTATATAGTATATTTTGATATACTATTTGATAATTATAATATTAAATATTATATTAATGATATTGTAATATTAGAGAAACAATTACAAGAAAAAATAGTATTTGGTCCTTATACAGATGCGAATAAAATGTCTGGAAATTTTGATAGTGATATTGATTATAATAATAAAGTAATACAAAACTATATAGAATCCAAATCAAAAAAAAAAATTTACGAAAATGATAGACATTTTTGTTTTTATAAACAAGCCAAAAATAAAATAAATTGTATATCACCTAATAAATTTGATGAAAAAGTTGGCATTTATGATTCTCCATGTTCTTATAATGAAGACTGTCCATTTTATAATAAAAATAATAATTATCCAAATAATAGAGGTGGATGTAATAATGGTTATTGTGAATTACCTGTAAATGTATCATTGGTTGGTTATAAAGAATACATTTCCACAAATGATAATAAACCAGTGTGTTATAATTGTAAGAAAAATGATGTATGTAAAGGAATACAATGTAATATGTGTTGTGACGAACAAAAAGATAAATCATTGTATCCAAATTTAGATGGTCCGGATTATGCATTTAAAAATGATTTTAATGAACGTATTAAATATTCTAATTATTTTGAAGATAAAAATTTATCCCCAATTAAATTAATAGCTTAATTATTTTTTATAACAATAAAGTTTATTTGCCATCATACATAAATCATCATATTTAAATATTATTACTAATTTAATTATAGATATAATAAATAATAATCCTATAAAATAGAATGATAATCTACAATCTTTGCTATAAATAATATAAAACATTATTCCAAAAAATAATATATACAATATTAACATTAATAAATGAACTATATTCATACTATATATTAATAAATTTAATTTGATGTTGTCGTTTGTGTTGGAATTTCTAAATGTACATGTTCATGTCCATGAAAATATGTATTTGATTTTAATAATTCATTATTTGAATCTAATGCTGGTGATATTACATAATTTTGTTCTTCTGTATCTATTACAGTAGTATCTTCACCTTCACCACCTTCATAAAATTTATCATCTAATTCTTTTATTGTACAATCTGTTTCATGTATATTTTTATTACCTCCGGCACCTTGAATAAATGATTTTTCATTCTGTTTTTCTTTACATATTTTCTCTTTTTCTTTTTCTTTTCTATAATGATTTATAGGATTACATCTATAATCATACTCTTCATTAAATGAATGTTTTGTTCCATAATCAGAACAAAAAAATAAGTCATTCGCAAGTTTATTAGTAGTATTTCCACATTTACCATTATGTGATGCTCTATGATTATCAAAATGACTAAATGAAACCGATGACATAGAAATAGCATTTTTGTTAACTCTACTTGGAATATTATAATTTTTTCTATCTATAAAATAACCTTTATAATTTTCATCCGTTTTGATGTTGGCTGGCAAGAAATACCATCCATGTTTTGTTTTATAATCATAATCACCACCATCAAATTTATTAATAAATGGATTATTTTTTAAACATGTTGATCCAGGTTTAAAAATCTTATCACAATTACTATTTCTGGCAGGGTTCATATTTATTTTAAAATTATTTTTGGCATCATCGTCGCCTATGGTTAACTTGCATGTATGAACACATCTTCGTGCATCTTTTGATATCTCATTATTTTGATTTCCATCTACATAACATTTATCTGGTCGATTTACTGAAGAACTGTCATGATTTTTATTAATATTACGACATATTCTATCAGCAGCTAATTCAGTTTCTTTATCACTATATAATGGATATTTTCTTGGTGCGAAATAATTATTTGTTTTTAACCAATTATTAATCCAGTTATTTCTTTCTTTTCGCGCCTTTTTAGAATTACTCATTCTATTAGAATATTTATTTTCAGATCTAGCTATAATACCACCAGCTCTTAAAGCTAACCCAGCAGCAACAAGACCACCGATAAATGCTGCGGGGCCATATGCAACTGCAACAGCCGCCGCTATTGCTGCTTTTATAAATAATTTAAAAGCTAGTTCTCTTTGTTTTTCCCTCGCCTTTTGAAGAATTTTAATATAGTAAAAGTGCGCATCTCTTGGACAATCATAACAATAATCGGTTTTTGTATTTATACTATCACTAATAGAACATTTATTAGAATTTTTATATAACAAATGGTCTTTAGTTCCACCAATTCCATTACCAACCCCTTTAAAATCTATATAATATGGCATTATAAAATTTGTATCTTTTGGTTGAATTTTACGTTGTTCTCTTGGATCAATACAATTTTTATTTATTTCTTCTTCATTTAACTCACCATACCATAGCTCATTATGATGGGATTTACATTCTTTATTTAATTGTTCCATACATTGTTTTCGTTCTTTTTCACAATTAGTAAAACATTCTTTTATATGTGAATAGTCTCCTTTTTTAATCCATTTTTTATCAAGCCATCCAGCATTACCATTTGATGGACTATTAATAGTTTGACATTCTATTGTTGTTCTTTTTGTTTTTTTATTCTTAAATATAATTGGTTCTTTAATATATTCATAATTAGGTTTAAAATTTGATGGAGTAAAATTGTTATTTAATTTTACTCCACGTTCTCCTTTTAATATTTCTAACTCTGAAACAGTTAAACAAGATTTATTAATATTATCAGTTTGACCACTATTAGTCGTTTGACCACTATTAGTCATTTGACCACTATTAGTCGTTTGACCACTATTAGTATTAGTATTAGTATTAAAACATAATTTTTCTGGTAAATCTTTTATATTATCAATAGAACAGTTATATTTGCTAGAATTTTTAGATTTATTACAATCATGATTATAATATATTTTTTCGTCTTTATTTGTTTTAGGATTATATTTATAAAATTGTGGCGCATCTACTGTTCCTGCTATTAACTGTAATTTTTCACTATTTAAACAATTATTTCCAAAACATAATTTATTTGTTATAGATACATTTTGTTTATTTTTTGAATTATCTATTATTAAATTATTTTTACTAAGATCTAATTCATCAATTTCATTATATTTTTCTAAATCATTCTGTTCTACACCATAAAATATATTTTTTCCAAATATTTTTTTTTTTTCTATATCTATAGATGTCACTGCTGTTGAGGATACCGAGGTACTTGCAGATGTAAATTGTTCATTATAACTTATAATTTTATAACATATGTATAAAATTATAGTGATTAAAAATAAATTAAATAGTTTCATATTAATAATATAATCTATAATTATTTAGATAAACGATTATTTATTTGTTCAATTTGTTTATACAAATCGTTAATTTCTCTATTTTTATAACTTAATTCATCTGTATTAGAATTATTCACCTTTGTTTTTCGTAAATAATTTTTATTACTGCATAAATCTTTTGTTAATTTTTTTATATCGTAAATATTCTTTAAATGTTTTCCTAATTTTGTATCAGTATCAAATATTTCATCTAAAAATTCATATCCCATTTTTGATTTTAAAATATCATATTTAAATAATATATTCTCATTAGATTGTTTAACATATTTTGTTATATTGATAAATTCTGAACTTAATTCTGGTTTAATTTGTTTAATTATACCATTTGGAGATGTCGCTATTAAACATCCATCATAATCATACATAACATCATATACATGAGTTTTATTTATTTTTTTTTTATCCCAATACTCTAATTTCCAATTTATACCTTTTTTAGTATATATATAATTATCAAATAACCCAATACCAATCATATTATTATCTTTATCATACGATATTTTTCTCATTGGCAAGTCATTATTAATCGGTCCTACCCATTCATCAAATGTTTTAGAATACATTTTTTTCTCATATATTTGTCCATCAAAACTACTTATTCCTAATAGTTTTGTACTTAAATTATCATAACATAAACTTCTTATTTTAATATCTTCTCCAATTAAATCCCATGATTTAAAAGAATTCTCATTCACTTTATCAGTTTTTTCTAATTTACTTTGTCTATAAAGACTATATATTGGGTTATCATTTTCATAATATAAACCTATTGCTAATAATTGTTTATATTTATCATATATAATATCATTTATTATCACATCCTTGGAATCATCTAATTTTGGTATTTTAGATCTTTTCCAATTATTAGAATACAATGAATTTGTTTCATATATATAATGTGCATTTTCAATATTTTTATTCATTTTATTAATAATAAATGTTCCTAAATATTTAGATACATTATTATCATTTTCGTATGGAGACATTATAAAGGATTGAATATTACTATTATAAATTTTATTACTAGAAAAATTCTCAATATTATTATTTAAACCATATAATTCATATAGTTGAAGCATTAAAAAAACAATTACTATTAAATATAATAAAATCATAATATTATAGTTATTTTTCATTAATATTATGTAAGATTTATTTTTATTTTATTTTGATTTTTAATATTATTAATCCCCTTGATAATCGCATTATAATGTTTACTAGACTTTTCATGACTACTTAATCTATCTATATTATAATTATATATTTCTTTGTTTGTCATATTATTTTGAATTTCATTTATTTTATTTTCTAATTTAGAAATATATTTCTTTTTTTTATTTATTATATCTTGAGAGAATCGTTTAAAAACTAAATTATTTTTATTTGGTTTATCTAATTTTCTTAATTTTTCACAAAATTTGCTTTCTATTTCTTGATTTTTATTAGTTACAGCGAAAAAATTCTTACCATCTATATCAGTTAAAATATTTTTGCTTCTTTCTATAATATTTATTAAGCGTTTGCAACTATTATTTAAATCATCTATTTTTGATTTAGATGACGTTAAATATTCTTTAAATTTAATTTGATCTAATTCTTTAATTATTTTTTTCTGGTCACAATTATTAATTATATCTGTAATTATTTTAAATATATTAAAATCAATATTGTTATTATATACATAATTTAATGTATTAATACATTGATTAAAAAATGTTATAAGTTCTTCTTTAAAATCATTTTTTAAATCATAATTATTTAAATTAGTATTTATAGTAGTGATATTTTCAATTATTAATTCAGACGAAAATTTATTATTAGTATTTATTACTTCATATTTATTTTTAATATTACCTAAAAATAATTTAACATTTTTACTATTAATATTTATTTTGGAATCACATTCTGTGATTTTATTTTTACTATTGGAATTATATAAATCTTTATGCAAAATAAAATTATCTCCAATAATATCTTTAATTTTATCAAATTGAACTAATAAATCATTATATTTACTACTATCTAATTCATTATAAGAAATTTTTGTTATATTATCATATAATGTATAATTATTTGAAATATCTGTAATTAATTCATTACTATTTTCATTTAATAGTTTAAAATAATAGTTCTTTTCAAAATATTTAAATATTTTATTATAATTATTATAAATATCATTCATATTTATCAGATAATTATGTAAATATCTAATAAAATTTAATAATATTAATTTTATCATTTTATTATTATTAGATGAATCTAATCCAATTGTTTGAAATTCTTCTTTGTTATTCAAAATAACAATTATAGATATAAAGATAATTATTAAAAAGATTATGCAAGTATATTTTATCATTAATATATTAATATAAAAAAAAGTTATTTAAAATTTTTATATATATGTGGTAGGTTTTCCTTTAATTTATTTGAATCACAATTATAACATTTATTGCTAATATCTTCTTTATCAATATTAATATAATCTTTTAAATTTTTTTTTTCACATTTAGAATTATAATTTTCATCACTAGATAAATTCATTTTATTTTGTTTAATAGCATCAGAAATATTTAATTCAAAATTTATATTATTTTTCTTTAAAAATCCATTATCATTTAATTTTTGTATATGACCATAATTTTTCTCTAATATTTTATCTGTTTTTTTTCTACATTTTGAACTTTCTAAATCTTTCTTTGTTTTCTCTTGTGTTAGTTTAGTTACGATTTGTTTTAATTCAATTATTTTTTTATCTAATTCTTCCAATTCATTAAATGTAGCTTCATTATATTTTAATTGCTCTTTTTCATTTTTCATTGCATTTCGTTCTTCTATTTCATTACACCGTTTTTCTGCTAATTCTAATGAATTAAACATATCTATTAAATTTTGTGAACTATACTGTTCATCAGCAAAATTCTCTACTTTACCACAATTTAATAACAACAAAAGAATAGTTATTATAATAACACATAATGTTATCAACAAAATTTTTAGTTTCATATAATTAAAACATATATTTTAATTATTTATTTATAAAAGGAAAAAAAAATATTATTTATTTACGGAGGACCATCTAAATGTTTTCTATTTAAATCAGGGCAAATAGTTGTTTGTAACCATGGACTTACTTGAACTTGTGGGTTTGGTGGTTCACTTCGTAATCCTCGATTGGCATTTCTTAAACTACATCCTTGAGTATTAATTCCAATATGATGTCCAGCATTTAATAAATTTTTAACACAAATATCACCAGGAGTATTTGGATTATTTTTAGCAAAATCAGAATTTGTATCACTTGGTAATAAAGCTGCACAATTTAATACAGCATTATCATTACCATTACCATTACCATTACCATTACCATTACCATTACCATTACCATTGGCATTAGCATTACCATTACCATTGGCATTACCATTACCATTGGCATTACCATTATCATTACCATTACCATTGGCTGCTTCCACTTCTCCTTCTTCTTCATGTCCATCAAAATGTTCGTAATCAGAAAAACCTTCACCCCCCATATGATTATTATGAATTGGTGGAAGTGATGTTTGTTCAAAATAATTTTCTTGAGGTTCGTTTAATAAATTATATCCAACATATCCAGAAGCTAATATTACAACTAATGATAATATTACAGATAATTTTTTACCTAATTTTTGTTTACTTACATTTATTATGATCAAAACAACAGCACCACAAACAACCAATAAAACTAATTTATTTACATTACTGTCTAAACTTAAATTCATTGTATATAATTAAAACATATAATTTTTTTTTATAAAATACAAAAAACTAATTAATTAATTCTTTAAATTTATTTAATTTACTTTTTAAATTTTCAATTTCTTTGTTTTTTTCTTCAATTATTTTGTTATAATTAGTATTAATTTTATCAATATCAATTTCTGCATCAATTTCTACATTTTCTAAGCTTTTTAAATCTATATCTAAATTATTTATTTCAATCATTTCACTTTCTTTTTCTTCGTTATTAGATTCAACAGATTCCACATTTTCTTCCACATTTTCATTTTCTTGAACAGATTCCACATTTTCATTTTCTTGAACAGATTCCACATTTTCATTTTCTTGAACAGGTTCAACATTTTCATTTTCTAATTCTTCATTATCAGAAGCCTCATTTTTTATGATATTTATAATATCTTTTAAATCTTTTTCGTAATTTAAATCCTCATTAACATCTGTTTTTTTAATACTTGGCATAGACTCATTATCCTCAATATCTGTTAATAAATTATCATTAATAACATAAGTAGATTCACCACCAGTTTGAAATACTTTTATTTGTATTGGTACCCATTCACATATAACTTGTTGTTTTAAATATCTTAAACCTTGAAATTTTAATACACATACAATTTTAGAATCTTTTTTTATATCACTATAGTTAATTATAGTATTATTTGAATTATATATATTACATGATAATGCGCCTTTTATTATTGGTATTTTTATTTTTATACTAGGTGCAGTATTAATTTTTCCATTTTTTATTGGTGTTTTATAAAAATCTTCAACAATATCTAAAGGGAATTCTTTTTTAAACCATTCAACACTATTTTCATGAATTTTATTCATGTTATTTTCATCTATATTTGATACAAATTCATAAAATGGCCAATGACTTTTATCAAATTCTAAATCAATATAACAACGTGAATCGCTTTTAACTATACCTTTACTACTTAATAATCTTGGAGTTTGAATATAAATTGAATTATCTAAATAAGTTGGTATAGACATATAACTCCCTCCCTTAATTTTTTCTGGTTTATTATATACAATTTTTTCTATATCTAATGTTTTATAATCTAAAATCTGTATGTTAGACATTTATAAATAAATTATTGTTTTTTTTTAATTTATAAAAACGCAATCAATAAATTATTAGTTCTTTAATAATAAATTTATAGTAATAAATATTATTAATTTGCCATATTTTATTTATACTTAATCTAATTTTACAATCACACTTTTTTTCTATATTATATATTGTTAAATTTGTATTATTATTTTTAATTGATGAAATAATTTTATTGTTTCTTTGTAAAAATTTAGTATATAATATATTATCGTTACTTCTTAATTGTGAATTTAATTCATTCTTAGATATTTTTAATAATTCTACAAATTTATTTTCTAAAGATTCTATAAAATGTATAAATAATTCATTTGAATTTATTTGACAATTTAAAAAATAATTATTAAATTTTTTATCTACTCCAAATGGTATAAATAAAGTTGGTGTCCAAAAATCTATATTATAATTATTATATTTTACTTCATAAGAATTTTTAATAGATTTTTCTATAATTATTTTATTTAAATCTATAATATTAAAATCCATAATATATCGTATATGTTTTTTTTTAAATAAAAAAATATTCAAATATGTTAATGATAAATAATTTAACAAATAAATTATTTGATAGAATTATTTTAAATCTTAATACGCCAGAAAACATTAATAAACTTCAAATGACAATATTAGAACCAGTAATTTCATATACATTTAATAGAGTTTATCCATATTTTATGTTAATAATCATAATATTTATATTAACATTTATATTAGTTATAATTATATTAATTATATTGTTAAAAAAAATTATATATTAAATCATATATGACAGATTATAGTAAACTTTCTGTAGATATTAATAATTGGATTAAATATAATGAATCAATTAATAAATTAAATATGCATTTAAAATCTATAAAAGAAGATAAAAATAAATTAGAGTCTTCTATAATAAAATCATTAGAAACAAATAATTTAACAAATAAAAAATTTAAAATAGAAAATAATCACATTTTTTATAATACTACATCTACACTACCCCCATTATCAATAAAATTGCTTGAAAATGTATTAGATGAATTTTTATCATCTGAAATTAAAAATAAAATTTTAGATAAAATTAAATCATATAGAGAAAATAATAAATCAGATTCAATAAGTCTTAAAAAAAGAAATATTAATCGTAAAAAATCTAATAAATCTAGCAAATCTAGTAAATCTAGTAAATTGCGTTAAACTATCTTAATTTTAATATTTTAATATTTAAATACAAGTTTAAATGTCTTGGAATAAAAAGTTAAATTTTGAAAAAAAAGACACCATTAAATCTAAATCTAATTCAAAAAAATATTTAGAATCTAATAAAGAAATAATTATAAAAAAAGAATATACTGCTAAAGAATTAATATATTGGTCTTCTAAAGAAATGGGTGAGGAATTATTATTTGATAAAATATTGGATATATATGATGATATAAAACTATTTTTAGATAATCATAATTTAAAATTAAAAACAGATAAAGAATTATTTTTAATGAATTTATTATTATTTATTTATAATAGAACTAAACATTAAATGCGTATTAAATAGTATAATAAAAAATAGTTTATTAATAATGATAACAGCAGAAGAGCAAGTAGATTTTTTTAAATCTTATTATTCATATGATATTATTCATTTCTTTAAAGAATTAAAACATAAATATGAAAATGATGATTTACTTAATGAATGTGATATTAATAGTACTGATGATTTTGTAGAGTTATTATTAGATAATGTAGATTTAAAACATATGTATTTACAAAAATTTAAATAAATTATAAATAATTAATCATTTTTTTAATATCTTTTTTACATTTACTACCATCATCAATAATTTTATTGGTTAAATTATAAAATTTTTGCTTATTTATATCATTTTTTATTTTAGTTACTAAATGATTTCTAAGAATTATACTTTCATTTATATTTATAATAGTTCTATCTAATAAACAAATATCATCATAAATTTTTAAATAGTTTGATATATATTTACCATGACTATCAATATTATCTAAATTATTATAAATATCATAAATATGAATATTAATAGGTGATTTCGCAATAATGTAATCATAAATATATTTATATTTTAATTCATTTAATTCATTATTTGAAAATAATGAATGTAAAATAGACATGCAAATAAAACTTTTACTACCTTTTTTATCTGAATATATTAAAATTATATTCCAAAGTTCAATTGGTAATTGTTCTATTATAGACATTAAATAAGAGTATTGTGTATATTTTAAATCAATTTTAATTAATTTTATTTACAATTTGAACAATTACATCCTTTTTTTTTTTTACACATACTACAATTTTTACAGCCATCATCTGATAAGTAATGATAGTTTGTTAATTTTTCTTTTGCTTTAACACAACATACAACTAATAATGTTAATATTAATACTAATAATATACAATTAAATAATCCTAAATTAAAAACTTTTACCATTTATAATATAAATTATTTTAAAAAAAGATAAATGAAAAATAAATTTAGGATAAATCCTTTAAACCTTATTTTTAATTGCCTGCTGGACATGTACGCCTCTCGCTATCACGGCTTCTTGTTGTGATGCTGGAGGATTGGTATGTGAGTTAGTGTGTCGCAACCCTCTATTATTAGTTCTTAGATGCACCTCGTCGGTTCATCCCAACACCAGCATTCATTGATTATCCAGCCGCGATTGAATCCTTTCCTGCGAAATTTTCATTAGATTGTTTTACACAACATACAACTAATAATATTAAAATTATAACTAATAATACACAATTCACCATTTCTAAATTTAAACTTTTAGCCATTTATAATATATATACAAAAATAATTTAAAAAAGTAGTTAATATAAATTTATTTAATATTAATACTATATTGTATCAATAAAGCTTATATGATTTTAAATAATGCATTGAAATAAGAAACAACTACTTAAATCAAGAACTACACATATTGGTAGAAAACAATAGTAACAATCTATACATGCTCTATTTGGAGGACCAAAATAATGATTTACTTCTTCTATATCAATAGGTTCAATACATCTTTCATGACCTTTTTTATATGTATGTCTCGTTAAAGGGAATGACGTACATTTCATTGTTAAATTTAATATTTTATACAATTTATTTTCAATTTTTAATTATGTTTGTATAATATGGAATTAAAAAAAACTTTAAAAACATATGATATATTTTTTATTGGATTAGGATATATTGTTGGAGCAGGTATATATTCATTATTATATTTAATTACAAAAGAAGCAAAAGGATATACATGGATATCTTTTTTAATAGGTGGTATAATATGCATTTTAACAGCTTTAAGTTATTCTGATTTAAACAATCATTTTAATTCGGCAGCTGCTGATTATGATTATATTACTGTTGGGTTAACAGGTAATAGATTTAAATTATTAGTGGGTTTGTTTGTAAGTGCAATAGAAATATTGATGTTAATTACATTATGTTTAGCATTTTCGAATATATTAAAAAAAATGTATAAATCAATATCATACAATTTAATATTATTTCTTGTAATAGCTATACCAACACTAATAAATATTTATAATGTTAAAACAACTAGCAATGTTAATATTGGTATTTCTATTTTAGAAACTGGAACATTACTACTATTAATATTTCTATCTTTTTATAAAAATCCTTTTAAAATTAAGGATATAGTTGCTCCAAAAAATCAAATTAGTAAATTTTCCTGGAATGGTATTATGCATGGTGCGTTTATCTCGGTTTTTGCTTATGCTGGATTTGAAACTATTCCAAAATTAGCTGATGATACCATCGAATCTAGAAAAAATATTTCTCGTGGAATGATATATTCTTTAAGTGCGGCTATTGTTATATATATATTAGTTTCTATATCTGTTAATAATACTTTAGGATCAAATAATGTTGGAACTATTATTAATCCTATTACAGAAACATTTAATATATTATTAGGAAAAGGTAGCAATAATATTATAAATATAATTACATTATTTTCGATATTTAATACAATTTTGCTTACAATTCTATTTAGTAGTCGGCAAATTTATGGTATTGCAAAAAGAGATATAATTCCAAAAATATTCAAAAATGTTAATAAAACTACAAATACACCCATTTATAGTATATTAATTGTTAGTATTATAGCATTAACTATTTGTTTTTTTACAAATATAAATGTATCAGCATATCTTTCAAATACTATTTTATTGATATTATTTATTTTAATAAATATGTCATCAATTATTTTAGCATATAAAGGTGATATGAATGTGAATGGATTTAATTTTTCGAAAAATAATAATAAAAAGAAGGGAAATATATCTATTTATTCATGTTTAGGATTAATTACTAGTATAGTAGTTCTAATCAAATCGTTAGAAAATTTTTTTTAATATCTTTTAATATATTATATGCCATCTACAATTAGTAAAAAAAAAAATATAAACCATAAAACTAAAAGTCCAAAACATAATAAAATAGCATCATCACAGTCAGGGGGAGCAACACCGGCTGATAGAGCACTTGAAAAAGAACTACTAAAAAAAAGAAATGATGAGCGAAAAAGTGTATGTTCCTCTACCACCCCTCTTGGTGGCGTATTAAATTCAGTTAAAAATGAACAAAATAATAACGGATTTCCACATTTTAAAAATAAAAGATTAATTTATCCATTTTCTAAAAATGATATAATAATTAATTCATCTTCATGGTTTCATGATAACCAAAAAAAAGTACCTGTAGCAGGAGATGCTTTAGAAGAAGGAAAAGAAGATTTTATTCAATTACGCATGAATGTAAAAGATTTAAATAAAATATTTCCTGAATTTGAGAAACCAACTGGGGATGAAGAGAGAGATGGAGATGGAGTGGAAGGAAAGGAAGGCGAAATGACTGAACCACAATACCAAAAATTATATATAGATGAAATAAATAATAGTAATAGAACTACAATTATAAAAGAAACAGTAACATATTTAATTAATAATACAGATATTATTATGAATGATATAGATAAAATACAATTTGAAATAGAAAAGGAAGTTCCATTTACTAAATATGATAAAGCATTTAAACAAATTTCAGGAATCGAACAAATGGAAAAATTAACAAAATCCTTAAAAATGCAATCAAATATATTTGAAGAATTAAAAAAAGAAAAAGAAGACGAAGAAAGAAACGGTCCATCAGAAAAAAAAGGAACAGAAAACGATTCACGAGTAAAGAAAGAGAGAGAGTTAGAAATTATAAAAAGCAAATTAGTTGTTCTTGAAAATACATTTCCAAAAAAATTTAATGATATAAATAAAATTCAAGATTTAAAAAAAAGAGTAAAAGAACTTGAGAAAAATATTAGGGCACAATTATTTAAAGACATTAACAATGAACAGACGAATGAAACAATCAAAGATATAGATAATATAATTGATTTTTCAGATTATATATTAGATACAGATGGTGACGGCGATGTAACTAATATTAAAGAAAAATTTAAAGAGTATCATAAAGCTTATAGAATAGAAATTATAAAATTTGTAAAAACTAAGAAAATATTAGTAATCTATGATTTAATTGAAAAAAAAAAATGGTCATTAGTAAAATTATTCATGAAATCTATAAATATGAATGAGGGAATAGAACAATGTTTAGACAAATGTTCTAAGAATGAAGCAGGTGTATTAAAATATTTTGGAAAATTAATTGATAATATTAAAGAAAAAGAAGAAAGAACTCCAAGGAATAATATAATGTCGATGTCTGGTGTTAAAAAAACGTTAACAAATATAAAGAATTCTTATATGAATTGTGAAAATATTAGCTCCTTAAAAACTATATGTAGATGTATTATTGAGAAAAAGGCTCTCCAATTAATTGATGATGCTGCTTCAAAAATCCCAGTTATACAAACTGTTAATCCAACATTGAATAGAATGTGGATAGGACATAATAATGAAATATTAGATTATGAAGATTTATTTGATTTAATTGTTCCAATTAAAATTAAATCAACAAATGAACCAGTCATACAAACAAAAAAGAAGGGTGATCAGGAATGGAATGAGGAAAAAGAAAATGGTTCTAAGACCACACAATCATATAACAATATACATAAAAAATTAAATGAATGTAAAATGGATGGTGAACTAGATAGAATTTGTATGATTCAAGAAGAAATATATATATCATTAATTAATAATTTTGAGGATGATGATGAAGAATACACATTAGATGATTATGAAAGCAAGAAATTTGAATTTAGAAATGAATATAAAAATATTAAATCATACAAATTATTAAAATTATGGAATGAAATAATTAATAATCATATTAACGGAGAGTACAAAAAAGAAAATAAGGAGAATAAGAAAGATTTTTTGAAGACATCGTATAATTATAATAATCATTTAAAAAAAGAGATAGAGAAAATAGAAAAAGCAAATGAATCTAATATAATTGTATCCAAGGAAAAACCGAAAATAGACACTAATTTATTTAGTGAGTTACCGGATGAAGAAAAGACAGAAATTTTAACTAAATTGGGATTGGAATCCTACACATCCGCAAACGCAAAAGCAGCAGAAGAATATGTCAAACAAAAATTAACAGAATATATTGCCAAAAAAGAAAGTGGAGGAAAAGACAAATATATAGAAAAAGTAATTAAAAAACTTAACCTTTTCACGGAGGGAAATAAAGAAAAAGTTATAAAGTTTACAATTCCGATTGGTAATTCTAATAATGAGGAAGAAAAAAAATATACTAATGAAATTAAATTATCTGATGTACAAGAAGAATATGATAAAGAGAGTTCTATGGCTGATATTTCCACACAAGTAAATAAAGTAGATGAAGCATTAAAGCATTGTAGTATATGGTATATTTCAAAAGACGATGAAGGGCAAGAAATATATATTAGTGAAAATGAGAGTATAAAATATAATAGAAATGATATACCGATACCATATCATATTCATGAGAATAATATTGATACATTGTCTAAAGCAAATGAATTATTTATAAAAAAGTTTGAAAAAAAACAGAGAATAAATAATGATTATATCTTCCAAAAAAATATGATATTTTTAATTTATTGTTGTCGATATATGATGATTATTCAAGATAATAGTAAAAAAAAAACAAAAAAGGAAATTGAAACTCCTTCGATTGGTGACACGGTTATGTATCGAACGGGTGGAGATGCAAATACAACGTATTCGATTCAGAGTATCAGTGATGTCGGAAAAATAAAAATAAGTGAGGGAGGAACATCTCAGGAAGTTAACATAGATGATATAATAATTATCAAAAAAGCTGATGCAGCGGATAGTCAGGGTGAAAGTAACATTGATTTTGAGGAAAAAATAAAAAATATAGATGAATTATTTTTAGATGTCCACGATAACGTAAAATATAGTGTTGCATTAAAAGCACATATTATAAAGAAAATACCTGGTATTGCGGTGGAAGCCGTTGAGAATTTACTCGTTGATGAATCGAAGAAGAAGAATTATATTGAAAAACTAGAAGAAATTATATACACATTACAAACTAACATTCCAGCTCTTGCGGCTGCGGGGGCTGCTGCGGGGACTGGTTCCGAGGGGGCTGCTGCTGCAGAGGGGGCTGCTGCCCCTCCTGCTGCGGCCGATGGGGCTGCTGCTGCAGAGGG
>Ga0209634_1000310_pt1 | contig 37518 bp, 51 predicted proteins | sample LinPmetageLP40_FD_184043 | JGI IMG/M metagenome (GOLD analysis project Ga0209634, IMG submission 184043) | Marine viral communities from the Pacific Ocean - LP-40 (SPAdes) (version 2) | ecosystem: Environmental > Aquatic > Marine > Oceanic | place: Pacific Ocean | collected 2010-08-26 | reverse complement strand
GTGTCAATCGAGAGACTACCTCTTACACCAATGAGGGCGGTTGGTTTGATGTAGACAAGGTACGCTTTCGCTTTGGTATGCCTGAGAAGATTGGTGGTTGGCAGAAGTTTACGCCTGCATCTTACTTGGGCACATCAAGAGCTATGCACCCTTGGGTGGCCTTAGATAACAGCCGATTGATAGGCATCGGTACATCACTAAAATATTACATCAACCAAGATGGTGGTGCCTTTAACGACATAACTCCGATTAGAACTACGACAGCAGCAGGGGATGTAACCTTTGCCGCAACCAATGGATCATCCGTAATCACTGTAACCGATGCGGCTCACGGTGCGGTGGTAAACGACTTTGTTACCTTTAGTGGTGCAGCTTCTCTTGGTGGTAACATAACCGCAGCCGTATTAAATCAAGAGTACAACATTACTGAAATAGTAAATACCAATAGCTATAAGATTGCTGCTCGTGCCGCAGGTACGGCGCTACCAGATATAACTGTAAATGGGGCTTTAGTTCCTAGCTTAGTAAACGCAAGTGGATCAGACTCAGGAAATGGTGGTGGATCTATAGTTGGAACCTATCAAGTAAGTGTTGGCTTAGATACAACTGCAACAGGTGCGGGTTGGGGCGTAGGAACTTGGGGTCGTAACGGTTGGGGTCAGGCAGCTACCACACCTATTGTTACAAACACCTTGCGTATCTGGTCACATGATAACTTTGGTGAGGATCTGCTTATCAACGTGCGTAACGGTGGTATATACTATTGGGATAAAACAGGTGGTTTTGCGACAAGAGCAGTTAATCTTAGCTCTTTGTCAGGGTCTACGAGTGCACCCACAATTGCTAAACAGATAATGGTATCTGACAGAGACAGGCACATCATAGCATTTGGTTGTGATACGGAGGCAAACCCTGGAGTTCAAGATCCATTGGCTATACGGTTCTCGTCCCAAGAATCTTTAACCGACTGGGCATCCACAGCGACCAATACAGCAGGAGAGTTGCGTCTTGGTTCTGGTTCAGAGATTGTAGCAGCAGTAGAAACAAGACAGCAGATCTTGGTGTACACGGACGAATCCTTGTATGCCATGCAGTTCTTGGGTCCACCGTTTACTTTTGGTGTAAACCTTGTGTCAGAAAACGTTACGACTATGGGCCCGTTATCGGCGGTAGCTGTTGAAGACAACGTGTTCTGGATGGGACTGAAAGAGTTCTATGCTTACGGTGGTACGGTACAAAGACTGCCCTGTACTGTAAGAGATTTTGTGTTTGATGACTTTAACTTATTACAAAGAGAGAAGGTTGTAGCTGCAACTAACACAGCTTTCTCTGAGGTCTGGTGGTTCTATCCATCTGCAAGCAGCGACAATAACGATAGATATGTAGTTTATAATTACGAGCAACAGGTTTGGTATTATGGGGCACTTGCTAGAAGCTTTTGGATGGATCGTGGTATCTTCGACAACCCAATTGCAGCAGGGCCAAACAATTATCTCTACACTCAAGAGTCTGGATTTGATGACGATGGGGCTGCAATTACTGCATATATTGAATCAAGCCAAGTGGACATTGGAGATGGAGAACAGTTTTCTTTCATACGTCGTATGATACCAGATCTGACATTCAGAGGATCAACGGCGGGTAGCCCATCTGCAAACATAACGGTTAAGACAAGGAACTTCCCTGGAGGTAATTACCTTCAGTCAACATCGAGTGCTGTAACAAAGACGGCATCTGTGCCTGTTGAACAGTTTACGGATCAAGTACATTTAAGATTACGGGGACGTAGCTTTGCCATGCGTATAGAATCTACGGCCTCTGGAGTGGGGTGGCGATTGGGATCACCAAGACTAGATGTGCGTCCTGATGGGAGGAGATAGTGTCACGAAACCTGATCCTTCCGTTCTTCGCTGTACCACCAACGCAATACGACCAACAATACTTCGCAAACCTAACGCGGAGTTTTGCCATATATATGGAGCAACAACAAAACCCTGGAGAAGAAAGGGCAACGAAGCTTACAATAACAGACTTACAGACTGATGATTCAGGTCTAGAAAATGGAGCATTGTTTCAACAGGATGGTTTTGTTAAGATAGCATTAATCAATAAACCGCATGTCCGTGGTTCTGGGGCAACAGGTGCGGTAGGAACGGTAACGGTGACAACGACATGAGTGATACAATTTTAACAATGTCAAACGGTTCTAAGTGGAAACCTTCGACAAGTTCTGATACAGTGCATTGTGTAAACTGTGAGAACGCAGTTGACACGCCTGAAGAGATTGCAAGCTACCCTAGCGGAAACTGTCCAGATTGTGGACAAGCTTGGACAGGCTCTGAAAGACGCAGCACAAGTATTACAGTGACAGCACCAGAAGCAATATCAGGAGAGGCATGATGAGTAAGTTAGCTTCAGCAATTGGACAGTTAATTGGTTTTTCGGTAGGTGGACTACCAGGCGCAGCAGTTGGTGCCGCTGCGGGTGCAATTGTTAGCGGAGGTGACTTCAATCAAGCAGTACAAGCAGGAATAGGAAGTCTGACTGGAACGGCATCCATGGGCAAGTTTGGTCCTGGCGTTGACTTCTTGAGTGCCTTATCGGGTGGACAAGGTGGTAGTCGTTCTCGGGGCGCTCAACTAATGTCCATGATGCAAGGAGATCAAAGACGGGGTCAGGACAATAATCCTAACGCTCCCTATAGGGATGAATCTGGTGGAATTGTGGGTATAGCTCAAAAGATGGGTCTTAGCAATCCATTCGTAATGGCAGCGGCTCTTGAAGCATTGAATCCAAAAGGTGATATGCTTACGGATCTTCAAAGGGCACAGATGAGAAGCGGGGAAAGAGATCCTAGTTACAAAGGCACGGCTGTTAAGGATTTTAGGTACGCCGCTGAAGGGGGCATGATTGACGGTCCGGGGACAGGGACAAGTGATTCAATACCCGCAGCGATCTATCAAGATGGTGGCAGGGTTCAAGAAGCACGGCTCTCGGACGGAGAGTTTGTTATGACTGCTGATGCGGTCAAAGGTGCAGGGGGCGGCAATCGAGCAAAGGGAGCCGCTGAGATGTACAAGATGATGAATCAATTTGAGAGGAGCGCCTGATGGCTACAGCAGTACCAGATACAGTTGCACTTCAACAATCTATGCGAATGCTTCCTGAGTATCAGGAGCGTCTTGCAAAGGATTTAATAGCTAACGTTTACTACACTGACCCAGAAACAGGGATAGTAAGTGGTATTGCTTCTGTTGATCCCTTACGTGGTATGCAGTTATACCAAACGGCGGATGGTGGTAGAACAACGGATCCTGCGCAGGCAGCAAGAGACGCAAATGATGCCTTAATAAAACTGTATCGATCTTCCGCAGAGGGTGGTGGTTTTACTACTGACATGTCTCAGGCGCAGACGGATCAGTATGGAACTCCTATCGGCGCGGTTATGGGTGGTGTTCCTGAAGCGGACATCATGCAGTTTACAGATGCTCAAAAGGCTGCAATTAATTTACTTGCTCAAGACAAGATAGATCCAGAAACTGGAGCATCACTTGGACCTCAAGGTATTGGCTTGTATGAACCTATGTTTAAAGAAGCACAGTCCACTTTTGAAGAGGGAGTTGGCTCTTTTAAAGAGGGTATTTCTAGCTTAGATGATACGACTGGAGCGTTTGATCCTACCTCATACAAAGATTTTTATGATCCGTTTGTAGAAGAAGTAATTGACGTTACACAGGCTGACATACAACGTGCCGGAGACATAGCAGGTATTGGAGACCGTGCTCAAGCTGTAGCTCAAGGAGCATACGGAGGTTCGCGCCAAGCTGTAGCGGAACAAGAATTACAAAGAAACATTGATGATAGGAAAGCTCAGGTAGGAGCGCAACTTCGATCTGCTGCTTTTACAGGGGCACAGCAACAAGCTCAAGGTGCCTTTGAGAATCAAATGAAACGAGGACAAACTGCAAGTCAATTGTTTGGTCAACTAGGTCAAGGAATCGGTGCTCTTGGAACTCGTCAGGGTGCTCTTGGAGAAGCAAGTCAGGCTGCATTACAAAGGGATGTAAACTCCTTGTTTAATGTGGGTTCTTTGGAGCAAGCGCAACAACAATCTGAATATGATGTACAACGTGCTGCGGCTATTGAAAGAGCGTATGAACCCTTTCAACGTTTTGGATTTGTATCCGACATCTTACAAGGAGTTCCAACAACTCAATCTACACTCGGTATTACAAGCGTGCCGCGTCCTAATCCGGTGGCCTCGATTCTTGGCACTGCTCAATCATTGAGTGCAGGAGGTGGAAATATTGGTGGTATATTAGGGGCGATACAAAACACTAGCGGGAGCAGATAATGAGGCAAGATCAAGTAGATCCAGTCAGAAATCGTAGTTTATTTAAACGCAAACAAGAAGTTGCCGCTCGTAATAAGTTAAGAGAAAACGGTAACATTGGTGCAATGGGTGGAATCTTAAATTCATCCCGTGAACTTCGTGAGGCTGCTCAAACAGGATTTTCTCCTGCGATACAGGAAAGAAATACGGGTCAAGGTAAAATCATTCCTATGGCTAACAAACCTGTTATGGGTCAACAATCAATGGGTCAACAATCAATGGGCTTGTCGGCTACACCACAAGCACAGAAACTTGAGATCAGCGTAAAACAAGAAGAAGACAATGGCAAACCTATTGAGTTAAACACGGGTGGGATATTATCTATGGATCCTAACTACGCTGATTACATGGCAGGGCAACAATATAGGAATCCCACAATACCAGTAGCGGCACCTTCTGGAGGAACAATCGATCCTAATTTATCCTTTTTTATAGATGGTCAAGGTAGGAGAGCGGATATAATGAATCCTGCGGGTACTGTGTATGATGATGCTATACTCCGTCAATCACGGCTCAAGAAGAATGGATTTGATCCAACAACCGTTGGACAAGAGCGTGGCATTTCAGAAATAAAAGATGCTCTTGGAGGAAACATAAAAGCTAAAGAAAAATTATCCACCGTTGAAGCAGCTTTGACTTCTGGCAGCGCAACAGACGAAGAACAGAAACAATCTGTGACGGACGCTTTTGGTGTTGAGAACTCAAAAGAGGGATTACAACAGATTTTAAAGTATTTAGATCCTGATACTAAACCATCTAACAAGGTAGACGAGCTTCTTGATTCTATAACCGGGGTCGCAGTTGGTGGTGCAATCGGTGGAGACCGTAGCATGGCTAAACGCATATCAGATGCTATGCTTGTTGGGTTGAATGAAAAACTTGACGTAGAAAAAGAAAGAGAAAGTGCTCTCGATGAGTTGATTAAAGCTTCTCTGACTACTGAACAAGCAAGTAATTACACTGACAAACCCGTGAAAAGAACCTCTGAATTATTGGGTATAGATTACTATGAACTTCTACCAAATGAACGTGGAATCAACTCTGGTATGCAAGGTAAAGTTATTAGAGATAATACAATTGATTCAGCGTATGCTGCAAAATCAACTAGCGCACTTAAAAATTTAGAACAAGTTGATACGGCTATTGGACTTCTTGATGCGGAAGATGGAGGAGTAGCTGGGTTTGCAGGAGTAACAGGAAGACTTAGGGATAGCCTTAAGGGAATCCCTGGAGCACAAACATTTTTAGGAAAAGACCTAAGTAACGCTACTAAATACGACCAAGTTTTACGTGTTCTTGCTGCTCAGTTAGCTCCAGAATTGCTTGGAGAAAGTGGAAGAACCATATCAGATGGTGACCGCGCAAGAGTAGCTGAGATGTTAGGTTTTGCGGTAAGTACGAATAAAGATGGTACTTTTACAATTGGTAAGTTTGTTGGACGAGGATTCTCTTCTGATGAAGAACTTAAAAATCAGATTATAATGGTTAGAGATTTAATACAAAGCAAGGCTAAAAAAATTGATGATGAGTACATAGCCATCGTTACCAAGATCCCAGGAGCAAGTGTTCCTGAAAGACCAGAGACACAAAACACTAATGAAACTCCAAATGTGATTACATTAACACCAGAGGATTTAGAAACATACGGAAATCCGAAGCAAAGTTAGGAGAATATAATGGTTGATATAGCCTTGCCATCGGGTCAAATTCTGAAAATCCCAACGGAAGATGTGGAACAAGCAAAACGCATTGCCACTAATTATTACAATAAAAACAAAGATTCTTTGGGGGAACCTAAAGATATTCCTGTAAGTAGTTCGTCTGAGATAGACAGAAGTGGCGTAAGTAATAGTGCTTTGCGTAGGTTTCTTGCTCGTGCTGAAAACGATGAAGAGTATGAGTTACGTTTGCAAGATTCTGGGTTTACTTCTGATATGTACATGAAGGATCCTCAAGGTGTAGGATATATCATTAATCAGGATAAACTTACCCCTGAACTTAGAGAAAAGTATGAGTTGGAAGGTAAAGGACTTCTATCCGTAGAGGATGCAGGAATTTCTTTCAACGATTTTCAGGAGTTTTTTGCAGGGAACAGGGGTGCTATTATTGGTGGTACGGCAGCTAGTCTTGCTGCAACAGGTGTAGGATTGCCAGTTGCAATGGTAATATCTGGTATTGGATCAGCGGCGGGATATTTACTTGATGAAGGGCTAGAGTATACAGGAGGATTGCAAGCACAGTCTGGGTCAGACGTGGCTCGACAAGCAGGTATGGAATTTGCGTTTGGATTTGGTGGTGAAGGTGTGGGTCGAGCACTTTCAGCAGGTTTTGGCAAATTAATAAAAGGTTCTGGATCTAAAGCAGCCAATCAAGTTAGATCAGAAGCTCGTGAAGTGATTAACAAAGCTCGTGCTCAAGGTTTCAACGTTAGTCCTACTGTTGATGAAATTAACAAAGCTCCCGTAGCGGGTCGATTGCAAGCTATTTACGAAGGTGTGTTTCCTAATCAAAAATCAGCGAAACAGAATGCAGACTTTGTTATAAAAGAATTAAGAGATTTTAAACAGGCACAAGGGGTGGTTGCTAAAGAAACAGATTACAAACAACTTTCTCAAGTTCTTAGAGATGACATAGTAAAAATTTACGGCGATCCTAATGAATTAATAAAAAATGCAGAAAGAAATATGAGAGAGACAGTAGATGTTCAATTAGATGCTGTTAAGAACTTAATGGGCAAACCTGACCCAAGAGGAGGTAAAGTAGTTGCTGATGCGTTAGATATAGCAAAACGTACCTTTGATGAAGACGTTGAGGTTCTGTTTACAAAAGCAAACGAAATGTTAGGTAAAGAAAAAATAGTTGATGTAAAAAATCTAAAATCTGTCGCTTCAGGTCTTGTAAAACAATATGAGGTAATGGATCTTAAAGACAAAGGGTTTTTTAAATTTGTAAATCAAATGCCTGAAATGATAGATGTGCAAACAGCAAACAGTCTTAGAACTGCTTTAAACCATGCTTCTTTTGATCCATCCATTGTTGGTTCTGTAGATTCTCAAGTGTTAACAAAACTAAATACTGCTCTTAAAAAATCTTTTGATGCTACTGAAGCTATGGCAAAAACTATAAACTCAACAAAAGGTGGTGTAAAAGGAGAGGGTGGTAAATTTATAAGTAAACAACCGTTTGCACAAATGTCAGAGGGTTTTGATATGTTAAGAAAATCCCAAAGATTTTACGCAAAAGGAATAGAAAGATTTAAAGCACCGCTTACACAGAAAGTGTATGAACAATATGTTTCAGGAAAGAACTTTAATCCAAACGATTTAATAAATCCGCAGTTTGGCATCATCATTCCAGACAATGGTCGTGGTTTAAATAGATTTCTTAACAGTGTAGTTCCATCAGGCAAAGATCCTCAAGTTGGTCCTCAAGCATTAAGAGAAGTTGTTCCAGACATAGAAGTTACATTGCCTAACGGGCAACCTGGTAAACTACCTGATCTGATAGAGAAATTGCCAGAAGATGATTCTTTGCGTAAATATTATGAGGGGATATTTGCAGAGCGAACACGATTTGCAGATAGGATCGCTAAAAGTCGAAAAACAGGAGTTCAAACGAGAGAGGCGGTTCGTCGTCAATTAGCCGGGATGTATTTAACGAAAACAATTGACAAAAACAAAGATGTATTAGGCGCACCTAATATTACAAAAATTGTAGAAGAAATAAATGCATTAGGTGATACAAAAAACGCCTTGTTTACCAAAGACGGATTTAATAATTTAGAAAAAACTTTACAAGATGTAGCGTCTGCCGGACGCACAATAACCCCAGAAGAACAAGCTCAGTTAGTGGGCAAACCAATAGCAGAACAAGTAAGAATATTAAAGGATCTGGGTCTGCGGAAACAAGAGTTGGAGGGTGATGCCCTTTATAAATCTTTAGAAAAAGCTATACGAGATGAGAATCCAGAAAAAGTTGCTTCAATATTTTTGAAAAAAGATAATGCAGGCCCAATAATAAAAGCAAAAAAAGATCTAGGAGAAAATTCAGCTATTATGGAAGCAGCAAGGGATCTATCCTTACGAAAAATTTTAGCACAAGCAGCTGATCCTGATGTCGTTGATGCGAAACAATTTATTGATGAAATGACTTCTGGAAAATTTGCAAGAGATTTAAACTCAACTTTAAACTCTTACGGTGACCCAACACTTGAAGCTTTGTTTGGAAAAGATACTCTTAAAGGGTTACGAGATTTAATTCAAACATCCCGTAAGTTATCAGATGAATCTCTTAAAGGTAAAGGTGGTCTTGCCGCAGCGCAATATGCAGCAGGTTTGGGATTAAGTGCGTATCTTACAGGACTCATTCAAACAGCCTCAATAGCAACAGGTTTAGCATTGGGATCAAGAATCCTTAGAAGTAAAGCATATATAAACACGATCTCTAGGCCGTCTGGCGGTGGTCTTGCGATTAAAAAAGCAGATAGACCAGGTGGAGCAAACAGGCCAGAATTTGACTCACTCAGCCGATTGTTTGAAGCAACGCATCGAGTCAATGCTCAGTTAATAGGTTCAGGGATGATATCTGGTAAACAAAGGACAGACGTATTAAAGGAAAGAGTTGTTGATAATAACACCGTTGAAACAACACCTTCTGTTACTGTTTCTAGTCAAAGGGCTGTAGTTCCACCACGTCAACCAGGTGTTCAAGCTCAGTATGAGACACCCAACAATGCTTTACTGGGCAGTAATCCAATGTCCCAAGCTATTAATGCAGAGATCGCCCGACGCTTAAATCGCTAATGTCATACTCAATCTCTTCTAGCTTAACTCCCTGACCACCAAACAGCTTTACCATTTCATCGGTGTATGCTTCTACATCCTCTATAATTTCATCGTCTTCAGTAAGTGTAGCAAGGTTTAAGGCCATATGAACCAACTCTAACATTGATTGTATTTGCATTGGATGCATATCTTTGAAGCCAACAGTTTTTGTTTTCTTTGTCATCCGACTTCTCCCCAGTTGTTACCGAGTTCATCGTCTACTTTAGAGGGAACTTTCAAGACATCCGACAACCCGTTTTCCATTATGTCCTTGATGCGTCGCGCTTGATCGTCTCCCTCTACCGAGAAGCATAGCTCATCGTGCACTGTTAGCATAGGTAAAAGTCCTTCCTCGTAACAATCAGCCATGGCTTTCTTTGTTTGATCCGCAGCTGATCCTTGAATTAATTTGTTTAATGCTTTGTAAGTAAACGCTCTTCTTATCAGAGGTCCATACTCCTTCATGGCTTCTTCCATAGGCAAAGGCTTCTTATACCCAAAACTCTTTGGTTCATACAATTCAAACCTACACTTACGCCCCAACAAAGTACGAATCTGTCCTGCTTGTTCCGCTCGTTTAGATGCTCGATTAGCTAATCCTTTAACAAACGGAACATTTTTTCCATGCTCATCTAACAATTCTTCTGCTTCTTTCTCCGTAATAGATAACTGGTTGGCAAGTTTACCTTTGCCCATGCCATACATGATCCCCAGGTTCACAGTCTTTGCTTCTTTACGACTAATCCCTGCTATGTCTGCCACCATTTGATGAAGATCCACATCACCCTTGTGATACTCCTCCACAATCTTATCGACCATATGGTGCCGTTTTTCAAAGCTTGCCGCGAAGTGTACCAAGAGCCTTGGTTCTTGGCTCGAGTAATCAAATGATCCCCACTTACATCCCTCTTCTGGAATAAATAATCCTCGAATCATTGCTTTCAACTCTTTGTCCCGTGCCGGAATTTGCTGAAGGTTTGGGTTTGAACTGGAGAATCTACCTGTTACCGTGCCCCCGTCATCAGATCGTAGCTGATGGAACTCGCAGTGAATCCTACCATTGACCTGATGCCGAAGTATGGTGTCAATAAACGTACTATCGGCTTTGTCAAACTCTCTTAGCTTTACAATCGCCTGTGAGACCTCGTGAGTGTGGTTTTGCAACCATTGCTTAGTGAACGACGGCGCACCCTTTTCCGTCGTCTCATAAGTCTCTCCAAGCTCGTCAAACACTTTTGCTACTGAAGCACTTGCCCATGGTTCTATTTCTATACCTGATCGTTTCTTAATAAACGACTTGAGCATCTTAACTTTCTTCTGAAGTTCTTGCTTAACTCGATCTGCTTGATCAAGGTCAACACGAACACCTTGAGACTTCATATCTAGCATCATGGGAATCAAACCCGTCTCTAGCTTCCATATGTGCCACAGGTCTTGATCTTGTAGTTCTACCTTCAAACGGTTCCACAGGCGTAAGGTCAAAGCAGCATCTTGCTCTGCATATGCTCCAACATACTTTGGTGGGAGTTTGTACATCTCAGCTTTGGGATCTACGTTAAACTCTTTAGCTGCTGCACGTAGCAGTCTCTCGTTCTTTGTTTCACCTAAGTAGTCTCTACCTAGAGAGTTTAATGCGTAGCTAAACCTGTTCTCATCTACCAAGGCTCCTGTAATCATAGTGTCGATGATTCTACCTTGCACCTCTATGCCCTCTGCACGTAACCACCCTGCATCATAAGTGGCATTGTGCATGATTTTGTCTATGTCTGGTGTTTCCATCTGAAGCTTCAGCCATTTAAGAACCATCTTTGGATCTACGTTCTGACCCTTTGAATGCCGTATGGGAAAGTATCCGTACCAGTCTCCTGCGGCTACCGCTACTCCAACAATATATCCGTCTTTACGCGCCCATCCAGGGCCTAACGTTTTAAGGTTAGGATCGCATGTCTCTAAGTCAACGGCTATTTCTTTATAGTTCCGTAAATCTGGAAACTCTGGTGGTACATTCCAGTCCTTCTCTATCAAATCCATTTCGTTCTTTATCTGGTAAGTTACTGCACTCTTACCGAACAGATCATCCTGCATTGTTTTTCTGCCTTTTTGTATGCTCTCCACCAAGGGCAGAGTATCCACATTTATCGATCCATGAGTCTTCGTGATCCATGGTTTCTAGTAATCGAGCCGTCTTCACCCAATCCATCATTAAAGCAACATGAGCAGGAGTGAGGTTACCCTCCGCTGCATTCACAATAACATTCCATCCGTCTGCTATTCTCTGGTGGTTGTCGTATGCGTCTCCGTAGTCCTTGGCTCTTGGACCATTTATTAGTTTTTTTGCCTGATCTAGTAATTCACTTCGATTCATACTATATACCTATACTTCTTGTTTGATTCCAAAAGATATAAACGTTTTCTGGCTCTTGTTATGGCAACATAAAAAGCTCGATGCTCATCATCAGGATCGTTTTCTTCAACGCATTTATAGGTACTACCTGTATAAACTACGCAGTTGTCGTCTTCGCCTCCTTTCATAGCATGAAAAGTAGATACCTTGATTCTTGGAGGTTTTGTGATATCCTGACCTCGGCGCTCAATGGAACGGATGTATTGTTCCATATCACTACCCACACGTACTATACTGTACTCATCCCGTTCTTTGGGTGCCAACAAACCAAAATCACCTGACAATTCTTCATATGTAAGCAATCCGTCTGGCGGTACTGCATCTAACAATTTAGCAGACCCCCACTTAACTACAGCAAAGTCTCCTTTCTTTGGCACTGTAGAGTAAAACTCTTTTACCCTAGATAAGTCTACCTTTTTTCCTGCCTGTAGTTCTCTCCACACATGAATAGCTTTTGCTTGATCTAATGGAACAGAGGGCTTATTTTTTAAAGAATAAAAGTATCCCATGTCTTCTAACTCGTAAGCTATGTCTTGAGAAAAACTATTTGTCCTAGACATCAATGTCCATGATCCTTGATCCAAGGGTATATCTGTAAGGTGCATAACAGTTTGCACCTCGCCCCCTAGTTCACGAGGCTCAAAGTCTTTCTGTAATCTATCATGTATGCGCTTAGATATTTTATTAGCCAAAGCCCAAATCTCATGGGGCAAACGATAAGACTGATTCAAAACCGTAATGTTAGATGTGCTGTTCATAAACAACTTTACATCAACTCCTGCCCAACGATGAATAGCTTGGTCATCGTCTCCTGCTATAATCGTATGATCACTGTTCTCGGATATCTTCTGTTGCATCTCCCACTGTAAGGGTAATAGATCCTGACCCTCGTCTACGATAAATAACTCAAGATAGGGAGGATCCACTGTCTCAATATAAACTTCAATCATATCTTCATAATCAAATTTTGCATATGTAGATTTATAATTAATCATCGTGTCTTTGAGTTGTCGCAGCTTTGAAAAGTTTAGGTCAAAATTTTCTGCTTCTCGGTACTCTTGTTCTAAAGTAGTCTTACGCAAACGAGAACGTGCAATTAAACGAAGATACTGTGCCCCTGTGCCTTTGACAGAATTGATCGGTAGACCGTCTTCGGTGTGTGTAGACGACATTCCCTTGAAGCTCAAACTTAGGTACTCTCCTATAACTCCGTAGTCCTCTTTATCCATTATATCTTTTGTTGTTAGTCCTAGACCCGCAAATCCCAAAGCGTGCATGGTTTTAACATACGGAAAGTCTTTTGGTTCGAGGTTAAACTCAGCGCAAAGACGCTCAAGCATTTCTTCTACCGCTTTCCTTGTAAAAGATACCATGCCCAGTTTTGAAGGGTGCCCACCATTCTGCAAATATTCTCGTACTTTTTCAACAAGTGTATAAGTTTTGCCAGTACCTGGTGGCCCAAGAATTAATTCAACGCTCATCAACTTTTCCTCTCGGTCTAGCGTTTACCCAATCCTCAACCTCAGAGAGAACCCACCGACTAGAAGATCTACGGTTTGTCTCGTCCCCAAGCACGATAGGCTTTGGGAAATCTCCAACGTGAGAAAGTTTATATATGTATGATTTAGAAACTCCGAGCAGTGCAGCAACTTCCCCCACTCGAAGTAATCTATTAGAAGGGGATGTCATTTTTAGCAAACTCCTTTGCGTCTAATTTAATTTCTTGTTCATCATAAGCAGGAACCCACCACACTCGAATCGTGCTTCTCTTACCGTCTTCTCTAACGATTGCTTGGTGCCCATGACAATTTTCATCTTCGTTTAATGCTTTGATTTGCTCTTGAACCTGTGCAGGACTGTAATGAGTAAATCTTCTGTTATGAAGATATTCCATGAGTCCTGACATCTTGAACATCGTTTTATTATTCTCTGTCCATGGTTTACCCATTTCCATTTCTTCGGGTTCCATAGCTCTGATCCGACTTGTACAAAACTCTTTTAGATGTTCTTTAAATCTTCCAGATAACGTCAACTCTGGTTCCGCTTCTAGTTGTGTAGCATTACCCATTAAGGTTGAAACTAATCTTTGCCATTGTTGTGGCTTCATCGTAGGTGGCATCATTTGTATTTGTTCCATACAGGCACGTTGCCAAAGCAATTGGTTTTGCAGCTGTTCCGTTGATAGCTGAATCCTACCCCCACCAATGTCCATAAAGTACAAACGTGGTTCTGACAGTAATATCGTCAGGCCACCTATTTGTGGCATAGTCTCTCCCATGTCTCCTATGCCGTATTGTTTCATTGCACATAACTCGGGATCACAGAAACTTTTGAACGGTTCTTGTTTACAGGTATATCTATAATCTTTTTTAGTTAAAGATTTAGTAATTCCAACAACCTCCCTGGCTTCCAAAGGTGTTGTAAACATCTGCCTGTTTTGTTTTTCTACTTCTGGTTCCCAATCATCTCCAAACTTCTTACGACAATAAACGCCTATTTGAAAAAGAGTCTTGTTTCTTTCCTCTCCAGTAGGTCCATCCGCAAAGATGTGAGCAAGACATGGAGGTCCATCTTTGAAATACTCGCGTTTCGCGGAGAACTTTAATTTCTCTAAATCAGATATCTTAACGCGATTTTTATCTACAGTATCCAAGAACTCTTGAAGATCCATGGCTTCAGAGTTTTTATTGTAACAGTATCGAAGTGTCATATCCGCATTCTGATAGGGTAGATTAATAAAATTACCTACGTCCCCTCGATCAACGAGTATCCTATCCTGTTTTGGAAACATTTCGCATCCTGACTGTCCAAGCGCGATTGATATCTCTAACAGATATTCTCTAAATATTGCCGCATCGATGTAATCATCTACGAATAAATATAAATGCGCTCCGCCTGATTTTGACCTGCAATGTAATAACGGAAGCTCTAGTTTTCTTATCTTTGTTTGAAGTGCATTATGATCCAGATCGTATTCATCTATATCCAATGCTCCCCATTTGCATTTATTATCCGCATTGATCGGGATCGCCCCGATACCTAACTTTCCATCAATGTGACCTTGCATTAATTCTTCGGTAAGAGGTTGTCGTACAATCCGGCTATCTGCCTCTGCTTTACCGTTACGACCTATTCTTCCGACTTTAGTTGTGCCGTGCGCTGCCTTTGAACCTTCAAAAGCGGCAAGCATTCTTTTTGCTGCTGACATGCTAGGTTCCTAATGAGATTAAAAAAAGGGGTGGTAATAGGAGATACCACCCCTACAAAGCGACTAGAACGGGACTTCATCGTCCTTATCTAGGGGTGATCCGCTTTGATTCTCATCAGTTGTTTTAGAAGATGAAACATCTTCTTCCTGAACTGCTTTTACTTCGCCTGCAATTATGCTCTCACGAAACTGCTTTGCTGCATGATACAAGTCTTGCTTGTCTGCGGTTATGGGTCCGATCTTTTGGACAGCAAAGTTAGAGTATTTATCATTATTTTTATTTGCTTCTGTAACACTGGTCAGTTTCCATAGTGTGCTGTAGATAGCTACACTCTGAAGTTGGTTCGTCTTTGGATTACGAGCCTTATTCATACTGATCAGAGTACGCCATCTCTTAGCCACCTTTCGTTGGGAACTTTTCATAGAGATAAGCACGGGTTCATAGTCTCCGTCTTCTTTGACAATGAAAGCGTAAAACTCATCCGCGATAACTAACTCATTACCACTCTGCATCAGGTCTTTACGTTTGCCATCATCCGACACATGTGTTTCCGCACCCTTTACATCACGACTGTCAGCCTCATGTTCCGCTACAAGACCGCCTCCTTGGTCTCTTGGCACCCATTCTGTATATGAGGTTCTACTATGACATGGAATGACATCAAACTCAGTGTAGATTTCTCTAGACACAGAATTAAAAAAGTTCCCTGCCTTGATCCCATCTATATATTTTGCGTCATTCTCATCCAGTTCTGGTGACATCTTTTGTGCAAGTTGAAGTCTCGGTATCAGAAGATCATCCGCTGCAAACACAGCACCTTCTGCTCCGTCTTCAAACATATCAACTACGACCTCGGTAGATACCTCTACACCTTTTGTTTTTGCTACTGCATTACTCATTGTTCTTTACCTCATATTTATAATCACTAAGAATATTTTTGATCAAAGCGATACGTTCCTTTGCCATGTTCTTTCCCTTTGACAAGTGCGCGTATGCAGCCTTCTGAACCGTGTTCATATCAGCCTCAAGTTCCGCGAGAGTCTGAAGTTCGTCTTCAATCTGCTGTTCGATCAAACGATCTTCCATCTGCTCTTCAAAATTATCCATCACGCTTTCCTCCTAATTTGTACGACGTTTGCAATGTATGCGCCGAATAAGTCTAGATCTATTGGTTTACCCTCTGATACTTGCTCCTTTACAAAAGCTTTAAGCGTGGAGGGATGAATATATGTTTTTGCATTTGTATGCAGTCCTTGTTTTTCACACTGACCAACAAAGTCTCCTGCAATATTGTCCTCGCCTTTGCCAAACGTGATGACCACATCGTTCTTAATGATGTCATCAAGTCCTTGTTGACGAAGCCATGCAAAGGCTTGTTCTTTGTTTTCTTGAGTAAGAGACGCATGAACTACATTTTTTACCGCAACGGTTACACCCTCATCTGTAGTAAAGGATTCTGTCCCCATTTCATCCATGAGTGCAGGTATCTTTTCGTGTGAGTAACCTTTTAGTTCTCTCTTGAGTTCTTTGACGTGTTCTTCCGCAGCTTGAATATCATCTTCAAGTCTACGCATTTCGCCAATTAATACAGACAAGCTTTTACTTGTCCCTAGTTCGACCTTATCGAGAGCTCCCGATTCATCAAACATTTCTTCTAGTACTGACATTTTAAGTACATCCTCTTCAGGTTAGAGTTGGTTGACACGGGATTGTGTCTTCCGTATTGTAGACAATAGTGGAGGTATGTGATGAGTGTCAACTACAAATTTAAATTAAAACCATTTGACCACCAGGTTAAAGCCCTCGAGCAAGGTTGGAACAAGCATGAGTTTGGTTTCTTTATGGAGATGGGTACTGGTAAGTCAAAGGTTTTGATCGACAATATAGGTATGTTGTATTTAAACTATGGTCTTGAGTTTGCGTTGATCATTGCTCCAAAGGGTGTGTATCGTAACTGGGTGTCAAAAGAAATCCCCGAACATATGTCAGACGATGTAACATATCGGGTAATCCGGTGGGTATCTTCCCCAAATAAAACACAACAAAAAGAACTCAAATCTGTGGCAGATAAGTTTGATGGTCTAACTATCTTTGTTATAAATGTTGAATCTTTTTCTACGGTCAAAGGTCAGAATGCAGGCAAATGGTTAGCGCGAAGATTCGGGGGTCGTGGTTTGATAGCCATAGACGAATCAACGACAATCAAGAATCATAAAGCCAAGCGCACTAAATCACTTCTTAAGATTGCAGCGGGATTCCAGTATAGAAGGTTGCTTACTGGTTCTCCAATTACAAAAAGCCCTATGGATATATATTCTCAAAGTGAGTTCCTTCGTCTTGGTTTGCTTGGGTTTGAAAGCTTTTATGCTTTTCAAGGTCGGTACGCAGTGATCAATCGCCGGACAATGGGTGCTCATTCTTTTCAACAGATAGTCGGTTTTAAAAACCTCGATGAACTAACTGAGCGGATAGAACGCTATTCGTTTCGGGTGCTTAAGAAAGATTGTTTGGATCTACCAGACAAAATATATACTGTGAGATATATCGGTCTAACCGACGAGCAAGCAAAGATGTATAAAAGTATTCAGGACACTGCCATAGTGATGCTTGAGTCAGGGGATCTTGTTACGGCTCCGGCTGTAATTACTCAGCTGCTGCGCTTGCAACAGGTTATGTCAGGGCACCTTAAAACAGATGACGGAGATACAATATACTTTCCGTCCCGTCGGGTGGATGCACTCAAAGAAATTCTTGAAGAACACGATGGTAAAGTAATTATCTGGTCCCGCTTCAGATATGATATAATCCAAATCACCAAAGTTTTAGCTGAAACGTATGGTGAAGAAAGTGTTGCCTCTTATTATGGAGATACGACAGATGACGATAGAAACAATATCGTGAAACAATTTCAATCACCCGACTCTAAACTGCGGTTTTTTGTCGGGAATCCAGCTACCGCAGGATATGGTTTGACTCTGACCGAAGCCGACCTTGTGGTATATTATGCAAATGATTTTAACCTGGAGACAAGAATCCAGAGTGAGGATCGAGCACATCGAATTGGTCAGAAAAACAATGTCACCTATATTGATATGATAACTGAAGGATCTATTGACGAGAAGATTGTTAAATCGTTACGAGATAAAATAGATATAGGTGCACAAGTTCTAGGAGAACAAGCGAGAGAATGGTTAACATTGAAACCCCAGAAATGAATGATGAAGATCGGGAAGCTGCTGTAGAGATTATGGTAGATTACAGGCGTGGACTACGAAATCTAAAAACAGCGTCATTAGCTCTACATCAAAAGACAGGTATTCTTCCCGAGTTTGGTGAGATCATCTTGCAGAATATGAAACGAGATAATGTCACCCAGATTCGTGGATATTCCAAAGAACCCGAGCGTATGCGTAAGGGTAAAGAAGGTAAACCAAACGAAGTTAAACGCACATAAAAAAAGACCCCCTAGTTGGGGGTCAGTTTCAGTAAAACCACAGGCATAGTTTTACCACGAGCTAATTATCTTTAACATGTTCCTTGAATCGTTCATACTCTTTTCTTACGATTATTCCAAGTTGTCGTGCTAAATTTCTTTCTTCATGCTTTGCCATCTCTTTTACCTTCGCATGTTCTTCGTTGGTAATAGAAATGCTTTTAAAACCAGCAGATGATGCCATCGTTTAACTCCTAAAGTATGTAATACGCATCGGTGCGTTTTACTTGTTCCATTTTTATGAGCATATCATATACGACTTGCTCTTCCTCTGCAAGTTCTTCGCAGATCTCTAGTAAGCTCCACAAGCCATTATCTTCTTTTAATAATCTTCTTATCTTTTCTTCTAAATCTGGAGGTTGTCCCAGGTCAACTTGCTCTTTGTTTACTCTTGTGGCTCGGTACTTAATCCGATCCTGCACATCTGGGTAGTTTGGAACCACATAAGCATCAATCCTATCAAGTTCTTGTAAATTCATTTTTTGCATTATGCGTGCGTTTATGAATATTGCATCCCCCGTTTGCGTTGTGGCAAACCCACTACCATTCTCCGTCAAAGTATCTACTACAGCAGGAAGAATCTCCGTTATGTTAGAACTTTGGATCATATATCTCTCCTTTATTAAACTTCTCTTTGTATTCTAAAATCTCACGAACTAGAGCCTCGATCCTTGGATCACTCGGGTTGTCCCACTCTATATCGTCAAGTTCTTTTTGTTTGTTTCGTAATAATTCTGCTATTGAATCTAATCTTTCGTCCATTTATTTTCTTCCTCGGGGGCGGGTGCTCGGGGGAGCCTCGTCCTCACGAGGAAGATCGAACCTATTAATTAAAATAATTACGTCCACCTCATCCATTTGTAATGCTTCCGCAATGTCTTCTCTTTCCATGCCATGCTTTAATAAGTTGTTCACTGTCATGGCAGGCTTGGACAACTGTTTTTGTTTAGGGGACGACGTACCTTTGTTCTCTTGTACATTCGCAAAGATCCTCGCGTTAGTCTTCATATCAATTTCGTTCTGTGCTTTCCACGCCGCAGCATAGTAAGCTTCAAATGCTGTAGTGTGCGGTATCTTAATCATATCTTCACTCCGTTCGTTCTAAGTTTAGACACAAAAGATTTTAAGTCCTCTCGTGCATGAAACAAATCCTGTTGTATGTTAGGTCGGGCATCGTATCTATAACGTTCTTCCTCCAAGTTGTTGACCTGTTGTTTTAGAAACCGATACTCAAACTTCTGTGCGGGGCTTAGTGCTTCATCCCCCATCTGGTCTTATCCTTGGCTTAACTATTTCACGATAGCCAGAAACAACAGGAGTTCTCCGGCAATACATCATGATATCCTTGCCGTATGTATCAGCAAGGATATCATATAGATCGTCAAGAACTCCGTCGCCCATGGCATCATAGCATTCATGCTGACTCGGGAAAATTACAGAGGTCGATACGTCTTGGTCTTCAACAACGTACTCAATGATGAGTAACGTGTAGAATAATTTAAACATCCTTGACCACCTCCCATACTCCTTCTTCGCCTGCGTCTATGTTAGTGTCCCGAATCAAACCTTTGTTATGCAAAGCAGATAGCTGCGGACGCACAATCGATAGCTTTAAACCCATCCGGTCAGCTAATTGTCGGGCGGTGCCTTTACCTCGGTCAAGTTCAGCCAGGACTTGTTCCTTGCGCGTGAGTGCTTTGTTGCTTTGACGTTTACTGGTTAGCTTCTTCCAAAATTCCTTAATCATTAGTCTTCTCCTTTTCTTTTTATCCTTGTGTTCACACCCAGATTATAGATGCATTCTCGTTTAAAGTCTTCTAGTTCCCTACGCATCTTGTCTAGATCCTTCTCTAGACAATCTTCTAATCGATCCACGACGTAGTGCATACATACTCTGTCATCCATTATCTCACCTCCATGTAACTTTCGATTAACCCTTGCGCGACTTGCGCCGTGATGGCATTTCCGTAGGCGCGGAGTCGTCCCACTCGGGCGGTAGCCCCATGAGCCAACGGGAATGACTCGGGTCTAACTGGCCTCCACTTTCCATCTCGGCACAAGAGCCAGTCAGCATCTGCCCATGCACCGTTAGTCTCATTGGCTCGGGTTTCGGTGTCACCTCTCCCTTCGCCTCCATCACCGCTTCGATCATCTCGGGAGATACTTGCTCCCTCAGATTGCACGGAAACGATCTGTTCTTTCTCGTCGTCTGGTGCATCCTGATCATTGCCTCCTTGCTCCGAAGAGGTAGACTGTCCATCGTGTTGGGCGTTGCCCATCCCGACATCTTCGACATCTGGGTCAGACTGCTCCCCGTCATTCCGTCCGTGATCCCCGAACCTCCCCTCGTGCCGTCCGTCGCTGATGGCGTTGTCCATCCCGTCAGTTGCGCTGTCACGTCCAACGTGTCCGTGCTGATCTTGCCGTTGCGTATCCGACCCCCTTGGTATCCACCCTTGTGATCTCGGGTTGTCGGTGTCGGCCACGAACCAAAGCCTTTGCCTGATGTGCGGTGCACCGAAGCTCGCAGAGCAGAGATCGAAAGCCCCGAGGGCGTAGTCCGCTCCTTCCATGTCAGCTTGTACAAGGTCGATCCAACCAAGTCCGTCTTTACTCGCAACCTGCTCTCCAAAGACCGTTGAAGGTCGGCACTCTTCGATGAGGTGAAACCAGTGAGGCCAGAGGTGCCGCTCGTCAGCCATCCCTTTTCTCGTGCCTGCACCGCTGAAAGGTTGGCAAGGACACGATCCCGTCCAGACGGGTCGGGAGTCTTCCCATCCCGATTGTCTGAGGGCACGACTCCAGACCCCAATTCCTGCGAAGAAGTGACATTGAGTAAATTCATAAAGCTCTTCTGGTTTGACATCCGATATACTCCTTTCATCGACCACACCATCGGCAATGTGACCATCTCTAATTAAGTTTCGTAACCATGCCGCAGCATAAGGATCTATCTCGTTATAGTAGGCACTCATTCTTTCACGTCTCCCACCAACTCCTTGAGAAAGTCCACGCTATTCAATTCCATCTCGTGCATCTCCTTTTCTCTCGGATCTCGTGACACATCCAAATCATTTAGATGCTCTTGCAAATGATCCAACGCAACTTGCAACGTGTTCACGTCCATGTAGTTGAGTTGAGCAGCCGCCCCATTCGGGAGCACAAGATACATGTGCCCCACTGGTAGTTCGTGTATCCGCTTATTCATCTTCAACCTCCAATTCTCCAGTGCCACCGCACCATTCACAACCACCTTCGATTACCTCTTCGTCAAGATATCCTATGTCTCTGTCAAAGTTCTGTGGACGAGCGACTTCGATAAAAGCCGCGCCAGTCCCTTCGCAATCAAGACAAATCGTGGTTCTCGGTTCTTGCTCCTTGTTATAAAATACCTTGTCAAAGATATCGCTCAACATAATCTCTATCGGATCAACCTTATGCATTCTCTTCCTCCCATCTCGCTTCTCGTTCCTTGATCTCTTCATCAGTAAGCGTCCGACAATGGTGCTCACCCAACGTGAACTCACCAACGCAATCCGTACCTTCGACCTCGTACTCAGCTTGCACCTCAATGCCCAACCGATACAGTTCCTCCCACACAGGAATAGGTGCATCCCATGCCGTCCAACAATTGAACCTGAAGTATGATGTCGGTATCGGATAGTGATCGTCATCACGCACAATCTCTTCAGTAATCTGAATGTTCGTGACTTCCCACTTCGTGTTCCAGTTATCACACCGCCAGTCATATTGAGGGGATGTGCCCTTGCCATCGTGCCCTTGACCGATAACGTGCAACGGTATCGGAAGAACCGTATCACAAAATCTCTGACGTTCTCTCAGTTCCCAATAAATATGGTTGACCATGCTCGTCTCACCGTGAATATAAACTTCTTGCATACACCAGTTAGGCATTACACTGTCCTCCAAATGTCTAATGCGTCCGCTTCGGGCAGATCATTCAATATGGTAATGTCTGTGTACTCACTCTTAATATGTTCTTTCAAAAGCCAATCAGGTTTACCCTTCGGCTTGTTCCACTGAACAACCTTGAACTCCCCATCCTCTTTGATCTGAGCAACAAGACACCTATTCAAAAGTCTCTTCATGTCCTTCTTGCTCAAGAAATTAGATACTTGATCCGCGCACCAATACTCAAACTTCTGATCAAAACCCTCTGGTGACCATTCGTACTTGCCAACATCAACTTTAGGTAGTGATGCAAAGTACTCTTCTATCTCTTGGAATTTCTCGCGCCATGCACCTTGAACCTTGGTAAATGGTGTCTTGTCATGAGGGTGCACACGATCAGATCCACCGTGCCCATCGTTGCTGACATCAGCAAATGGTTTGCCATCCAGATATACGACTGCCGTGTAGCAATAGGTCTCTTCACTACCAGATGCAAAATGTTTGATTGATTTCATTTCTAAGTTCATTTTGTTTCTCCTAAAACACTTGTGTGTTCTTAGAAGTTACTTGTTTTTACTAAAGATGTCAAATGGATTTAAAATTTAAACTGTTTACCCTATAGACACATAACCACAGATTTTGTTTTTTTTTTTTTTTTTATATATATTAACCGTAAACACCGTAAACACCGTAAACAAAGAAAAAAAGTTAAACAAAAACTAATACTTACAAGATGCCCTGCCATTTACGCTCGTTTACACTGTTTACAAATTCTTGTGAAAAAAACCCCTATAGGTATGTTTTCCTGCAAGAGGTCTTGCAAAATTTGCATATCTAGTACTTTTCTTGAATGTAATAGATTACTTGGATATAGTTGTAAAAAACAGGAGAAATGAACTATGCCGTCTGTAAAAAAGAAAATTGAGGACGAACATAATCGGACATTAACATCACGACAACAAACCTTCGCTAAATATGTTGTGGAGGGAGTTTATTCAAATGCTGATTGCGCTAGAAAATCTGGCTTTTCTCCAGATATTGCTGCTAAACAAGCATCTGTCTTATTGAATGGTAGAGATTATCCCCATGTTGTCGAATATATATCTGAACTTAGGGATCAAAAAGAACGTATGTATGGCGTGACCATGATGGGTCAATTGGAAAGATTTCATCAACTATCCCGAGGTGCTGAAGATGCTGGACAATTCTCTGCTGCTGTAAATGCTGAGAAGATAAGGTCTGCGTTGGGTGGCTTAACAATAGATAGAAGAGAAAATATAAACACAATGGATCAACTATCCAGAGATGAGATTGTTGCAAGATTGTCTGATTTACAAAAAAAATATCCCCAAGCTTTCACTATTGAAGGGGATTTTGAGGATGTAACAAATGAGCAAAGGTCCAGAGTCGAACTTTTGGAACACGATAAGGAACAACTTACCCAAGAAGTGCTTCGCAACGAGGATTGAAAACAAACATGGTGGAGGCGTACCTGATGTCCATTTGATATGGGATGGTCGTCCTTTTTGGATGGAACTCAAAGTAAGCAAAGGTAATTCAGTAAATCTGTCTGCGCATCAAGTTGCGTGGAATACTGCATATTGGTCACGAGGTGGGGATAATTTTATCTTAGTAAAGACCCTCTTGCACAAGCACCTATTTTTATTTGAAGGGGATCAAGGGGCAAGATTAATCCAATTTGGGCTCATGGATCTTGAGTTGTCGGGCTTGGATGTCGGGTCGGGAGTCGGGGTTGTCGGGTCGGGGTCGGGGCTTGTTGGATCTAGATTTGATACAGTTAAAGATCTATTTATATATCTAGATATATACTTTATGGAAAAGAAAAGGGGAGCCGAAGCTCCCAGGATTTAGTGTTCTACTATAGCGATTGATTTAGCCTTGACCGAGCCTCGGCAAAGTTTGCAACTAGCGCATTGTGTTAAAAATCCGGCCTCTTTAGATGCTGGACAAAGAATTTCACTATTTTTGTCTAGTTCACCTATGTTTGCAATGGCTCGAAATGTCCTACGACCCGCTGACCAATGGCTTGCCGCTTCAATATAACTATCGGCAGATTGCATTGCTATGTCTGGTCGCCATGGTTTTTGGTGAGTGTATGCCATAAAAGTTTGACATTCACTCAATAGTTGTGTCCAAACGTGCGCGGGAACAGCCGCTGGATCTCCGTAGGTTCCGACGCGAACAACTCGATTTAATCCTAACAGTATTCTATCGGACTGTACTTCTGCTTTTGGATAAACTCCGCGTCGATAGGCTTTCCAAACTAAAAGAACTCCTTGACCTAAGTTTACATAACAGCGCCTATTCTTTGCTATCACTCTTTTGGGATCCGCATTTACTTCTCCGCGCATTGTGCAATTACCGCAAATAGAATAATCTAATCCGCTCTTGCTTGCGTATCTCGGGTCAACGTCTCTTAAAAGAATATAAGTTTGTAAGACTAAACCAGTTTTGCGATTGCGTCCGCTATAGGTTGCAATCACTACAATGGGTTGCCCGTCGATTAGCGACGGACCTTCATAGATTATCCCATTATTTAATTGTTTGCTAATCATGGAAAAGAACTCCTATGGTTGATTACTAAAAGGCATAACGCCTAAGAAAATATTACTAAAATATGTCGGGAAATGCAAGTGTCGAATCGTCGGGTCGGGTCGGGTCGGGACTTAATTATGATCAACTCCAGGGCGGCACGTGGGTCTTTAATAGATTAAGATATATTAAAGAATAAATAAATTATATTCTAAATTTTCAAAAAAATGTCCAAGCTGCAGCCAATCGAGGGAAATAAAAAAGGGCGCTTTTAGCGCCCCTCATAACCTTGTCTATTGGCTCATCTTCCATAAGGCTTTCCAATAGGCGTCTTGTTCTTCCAGAACATCACCTAAAGTTTGATGTTCTGGAAGCTTGCGAATATCGTGCAGTAGTTTCTGGAGGTCTGCTAAATCATTCCAACCCTCTTGATTGAGGTCTTTGTTTTCATACGCAGAATGAGAAAGTTTATTGAGCCCCTCTAAGAGAAGCTCAATTTGTTTTTGTTTTAATAAAACTTTTTTCAATGCCATAACTAAGCCTTAATATTCACTTGCAAGCATTATGCAGAACTTAGGCTTCCCGTTTTCATAGTAATCATAAGGTGCTGCAAAAAACATTTGATCGGTTTCTAGATCCGTCCAACCCGTTTGTTTTGCAAGCTCTTTACCGTTTCCGTCCTCAATAGTTAAAGTAAAGTCGTTATCAGAGGCTTTGATCTTTATAGTTAAGAAGTCATGGCTCTGAAAATCCTCCTCATTTATATGAGCAGTAATTGCATCAAATAGCCAAAAGCATTGTCTACTTTCCGCGAAGTACTTAGTTCCGTCCGTTAGAACGTCTTTATAAAAAGGTGTAAAAGCATGGTATGCTTCAGTACCCGTAAATTGTGATAGATCATTCATTTATTTTTTCCTCTTATTAATGATTAAATGTTCAATAATAGCGGCAATACATACCGCTATTATTACTATTATCCAAACAACTATTTCCATTCTAATTTAGAATATGAGACTTCAGTTGCGTTGGTTTCAAAGTCTTTAGCACCATGTAAAGCAATGTACTGCGCTTTGTTGGGCGCTCTATACTGATAGTGTGAATGCACACGTTCAGCTATTTCAAGTTCAATCGCTTGCGCTTCAATTTGTTGGATGCGATCTTTAAGCGTGCTTTCAATATCCTTCTTTAAGCTTACTAAGTACTCATAAGAAGTCTTATAATCGCCATTGGCTTCTAGATCGGTTGCAAGTTCTAGAACTTCGGAGAATTGTTGAATATTCATTTTATAGTTCCTTATAAAAAGCGCCCCCAATACTGAGGGCGCTATAGGTTAGATTAGGAAGCGCGTTTTGCTTCAATGTTTGCTCTAGCTTCAACACCCTCAAGAGATGCTTTTCTCTCGCGGTAATCTACTAGGTCTTTTGCGACTTCGGCATCATGTGCAATTGACTGAGCACTCGCAATAATTAACTTATGAATATCTTTTAAAAGAGCTTCTAAGTCGTTAACCTTATACTCATAGTCTTGAGTAGGTATTGCGTCCCGTACTGCCTCTGCAACTTTAGTCAGAGTGTTTAAGTCAGTAGCGATATTGATCTCGCCGTTAAGGTGTGATTGAAAGTTCATGATCATTTCCTTTTCTTGATCATTTCTAAGATGAAGCACCATGCTTCATACTTAAAAGTATGAATTAATTTTCACAAGTAGTCAAGCCCCTTAGACAAGAAAAAACAAGTGACCTATTAACCTCGATCAACAGCAGCTGAAGGTCGGACGGGGGTAACTCCAACCGATCCGATCCGATCATTAAAAAATTAAATCGGGGCGACCCCCTTGACAGCGCCGCGCGGTTGTGTGGAACTCGCTGACACACAAGGTTTTGTAAATTCATTCGTGTATATTTCCATTGGGAGGAGTCCCAGGCCTCCAAAAAAATCGCGGGTATATTTTCATTTGGGTTTGTTGTATGCTGCACGCAGCATTTTTAAGGAACCAAGAATGTCTGTAAATTTTAGAGATGCTCTACGTCAGAGTGAGAGCAGCGGGAACTACGATACAGTAAACAAGCAGGGTTACACTGGTGCCTATCAATTTGGTCGTGACCGGATAGAAGATTACATCAAGAGTACGGGTGAAAACTTCACCATGGAGCAGTTTCGCCAGAATCCGAAGCTTCAGGAGCGGGTGCAGGGTTGGCACGAGCGTGATATATTGAAGTTTATTGAGTCTAATAACCTGAATGAATATTACGGAAAAGAGGTTGGCGGAGTAAGTATCACGCCTACTGCGTTGTTAGGCATGGCACATTTGGGTGGAAAATCTGGGATGAGACTTTTTCTAGAGACGGCGGGTCAGTATAATCCGAGCGACAACCAAGGAACGAGTTTATCGGACTACGGACGTAAGTTTTCTGGCACACCTACTGTTAGTCGCAGGGAGGGTCTTGAAGCGGTGACCATGTCTCAAGGACCGCGGTCCGTGGATCGTTTAGAGCGTGCGGCGAAAGCATTATCGGGAATGGACAGCAGCATGGTTGATCCTGAGATGGCGGCGGGTATAGCGGCAGCTTTGAGGGCGAGGGGTGGTTAATGTTAAAAAGGCTTTCGGATACTTCTTTTGAATTTGTGGAGCAGTTCCGGGAGGATGTTGCTCAAGCGGTTCTTTTTTTGGGTCGTTTAGCCCATGGAGAGACGGCGCATCAGCATTTGAATTTAGATTTAAGTTATTTATTAGAGAATGCACATAAGTTTACTTATTCGGACAAGTGTGCCTTTTGGTTAGCTTGGGAAGATGGAAAGCCTGTTGGGGTATTTGCGGGAAAGGTTACGGATTACTTTTTCAGCAGGGACTTGGTAGCGGGAGATAGTTTGTGGTATGTAGTTCCTGAGAAGCGAGGATCGAGGATTGGTCTTCAGTTATTAGATTTGTTTGAGAAGTGGGCTAAAGATCAGGGTGTTGTGGATATTAGGATTGGACAAACATCAAAACTTGATCCTAGTGTATTTAATGGGATATTGAAAAGCAGGGGCTATGATTGCGTTGGCTCTTATTTTGTAAGGAAGGTAAGTGATGTCTAGATTTTCTCTTTGGAGCTTAGTTCGTGATCCTCGATTATTTAAAGATGACGATGGCGGTGGCGGAAGCGACAACGGCGGCGGTTCAAATAACAACAACAACGATAGCACTCCTACGTTTAATTCATTATCGGAAGCGTCTGCTGCGGGATATCACGGTCAAGCGGTTAATATAACTGGGAAGGGTCTTCAGAAGGTTGAGTTTGCGGACAACAACTACAATGATCAGATGGCGAATGTTTCGGCTGCGGCGAATACGGGTGGTGGCAGCAATAACAATAGCGGTGGTGGCAGTAACAATAATAACAACAGCGGGACTCAGTTATCTGCTTCAGCGCAAGCCCAGGTTGGGAATATAGCACAGGATGAGAACGGAAACTGGTATGCTGTGATTCAAAGCCCTAACTCTAATTCTCTTACCCGAGATTACAGCATTGACCCGAAGGACAACAGCCAAGGACCGACGTTTGGTTACAATGTTTCGGATAACATAGAGACACTTTTTCCTGACGAGGTAGCTGCTGCGGGTGGGTCTTCTGATTTTCAGGGTAGTATAACGGATACGTTTAAGGACACGGATGTAGGTGCGGCGGGATTTGATCCGAACACAAACACTTTTAATTATAATCCAATAACCCCGGACGTTGCTCCTTTAGCCATGGATTTACCTATGGGAGGTCCGGGCACATTTCAGGTTGGGGCTTTGCCTGCTGCACCTATAGAAACTGTAACTCCTGTTAGTTACGGAGAAGCGGGACGCGGGGGTCTAGATTCGGCGGCTCCAAATCAAGGAATTACAAGTATGTCTCCTGTTGTGAATCTGGACACAACTGGGTTTGGCACAAGTGATACAACGAGTGATCGAGGGTATGATTTTAGTTTCGATCCGAGGGGTGATCAGATCGTATCACCGACGGGCACTGGGATTGGTTTGACCACGGGTCAGGGTCAGGATAACAATCCTAATCAGAATGATGACATTATATCTACGACTACAGGTATGGTGGGTGTTGATGATTCTGGAAACTTTATTGAGTATGGTTTAAATGACGATTCTACTCCTACGGGCGATGAATATTTTGATATGACGGACAACGATCTGTTGAAAAACGCTGATGGGACTTTGTTTTCTGGAACCTACGAGGGTGTTGAGTATACGGGCGGAATACCTTCGGAAGAGGTTGTTATGGCAGGCAATGTGGTTGCCGGAGGTACAAACTACCCAATACCAGGTTCTGACTCGGATCTAACTCGTCCTGTAGTCTTCCCGACGGTTGACACCGATGACCGTCCTTTTGGCACTGTAAGTCAAGAATACTTTGCTAATCAGATTGCTGCTGGAATTTTGGCACCTACGACATATAACGGTAAGACGATTGGCATTCCTTATCCTTCAAATATTAAGATGGTTAGGAACAATAACGGAGGAGTTACTCTTGTCAATGCAACTAGTGGGGAGACTATTGTTCCTCTTAGTTCGTTTTCAGGAACAATAACGCTTGCTGATGGCACGGAGACTGAAATTGGTTCTAAAACTGGATTTCCTCCTGCGGACGAGGTGTTTATATACAAGTCGGCACATGATCAAGGTATTCCTATTTATGATCCTCAAACTGGAGAGATTACGGAGCAGTTTTCGGACTATAGAAGACAACTAGAGGACGCAGGTTTTAGTTACTCCAACGAGATGATTAAAAGCAACCAGACTTTTATTCCGGGTGAAGGGGTTGAGTCTGTCATGGGTATTAACGCTTTTGGGGACACGGTTGTTGTCCCTGGAGAAGGAGATCTGGGCGTAGGGTTTGCACAAGCACCAAACTATACTGAGGTATCTTTAGTAGGTGCTTCCGAACAAGATTTTCTAGATTCTTTGAATCCCAACGCTGTAACCCCTATACCCCCTGAAGAGCTTCCTCCTCTTGATGAGGTCGCAATAGGCGGTGGAGGTGGCGGAGCCTCTCCAGACATTGGATCAGGAGGGATTAACCTTATTGACACGATTATTTCTGGCGGTGGCGGTGGTGGTCAGATTAACAACCCCAATCAAGGTGGTTCGACAGATATTACTGAGGGATCACAGGTTCAGGTGGCGGGTGCCGATACCAGTGTGGTTGCGCCTATTGAAGGATCAGGAATTTATACAGATAGTTTAAACCCGCAAGTTTCTCTTGTGGGAGATACGATAACACCAAGTGGTGACGACGCATCTAACGTCGATAATTCTGGAATCACGACTCTTACAGGAGCTTCAACTACTGGCGAAGGTGAGACGGGTGACGGCGAAGGGATCACGACTCTAACTGGCACGAGTGATGTCACAACCACAGGCGACGGAGATTCCGAAGGAGATGGTGGCGGTGAGACAGACAATTTAGGACTCGACGGCGAAAACCTTGGCGGGACTGGCGTTGATATAGGGGTCACGGGTGACGGTGGTGTAGGCGTTACAGGAGTAGATACTATCACAACTGGCGGCACGGGTGGTGACGGTGACGGCGAAACAGGTGGTGACGGAACTGGCGACGAAGAAGGTGAAGGTGGCACGGACGGCGAGGGTGAAGGAACTGGCGACGGCGAAGGAGACGGGGATGGAGATGGAGACGGAGACGGGGATGGAGATGGAGACGGAGACGGGGACGGCCCAGGTGATGGCCCAGGTGATGGCCCTGGAGACGATGACGACGACGACGACGACGAAGTAGTTATTGACGACGATGACGAGGAGGAGGAGGAAGCTCCTTTTGAATGTCCAGAGGGCTATGTTGCTAAAAAAGTGGGTGGAAAATGGGTCTGTAAAATTGAGCAAGAAGATACTGACTTTGACGGAGTACGTCCTTTAATTCGACCAAGATATGACGATGTGCAAATAGCCAGTGCATATACTCCAATAAAAAAAGGGGCTTAATCTAAAGGATGAACCTACAAGCCTTACCAGAAGAAGCGTTAAAAGAAATCTTAGCCCTTACTGAGGCTAAGAAAACATTAGATTTGAGGGAAAAAGCGCAAGATTATTTCATGCCCTTCGCTCATCATGTGTATGAGAACTTCATTGAGGGTAGGCATCATCGGATTATTGCGGAAAAACTGGAAAAAGTTGCTCGAGGAGAGTTAAAACGGTTGATTATCAACATGCCGCCTCGTCATTCTAAGTCTGAGTTTGCTAGTTTCTTGATGCCTGCATGGTTTTTGGGACGCAATCCAAAGCTTAAGATCATCCAAGCTACACACAATACCGAACTTGCGGTGCGGTTCGGTCGAAAAGTGCGGGATTTGATAGACGATCCACAATATAAAGACATTTTTCCCGATACTAACTTGAAAGAAGACAACAAAGGTGCAGGAAAATGGCAGACTAGTGCCGGAGGCGAGTACTTTGCGGCGGGGGTAGGTGCTGCGGTGACTGGTCGTGGTGCGGATTTGTTCGTCATTGACGACCCACACTCGGAACAAGACGCTATGAGCGAGAGCGCATTCGACAATGCGTATGAATGGTACACCTCTGGACCTCGACAGAGGCTTCAACCGGGTGGTGCGATCATAATTGTCATGACTCGATGGGGTAAAAAGGACTTAACAGGTCGTTTGATGGCAGCGCAGGGCGGTGATATCATGGCGGATCAGTGGGAAGTGGTAGAATTTCCGGCGATCTTGCCTTCAGATAAGCCTTTGTGGCCTGAATTTTGGGAAAAAAACGCTTTATTAGGTATAAAAGCCTCACTTCCAGTGGGAAAATGGAATGCACAGTGGCAACAAACGCCAACTACGTCCGAATCGGCTATAGTTAAGCGAGAATGGTGGAAACCATGGGAAAAAGAGAAAATTCCCCCTGTAAAATACATACTCCAGTCTTATGACACAGCATTTTCCAAGAAAGAAACGGCTGATTACAGCGCGATTACTACTTGGGGGGTGTTTGAACCTGAAGAGGGTGGTGCCGACAACATAGTACTGCTTGATGCGCAGCGCGGGAGATGGAACTTCCCTGAATTGAAGGAAACAGCGTATAAAGAGTACGAGTATTGGGAGCCAGATATGGTTTTAGTGGAAGCAAAGGCTACAGGTACGCCTTTGATAGACGAATTACGGTTACGAGGCATACCTGCTTTAGGTTTTTCCCCTGGAAAAGGGCGCGATAAGATAACTAGAATGCACATGGTTGCACCATTGTTTGAAGCTGGTGTAGTATGGGCACCAACGGACAAGAAATTTGCAGATGAAGTCATAGAAGAAGTTGTTTCATTTCCTAATGGCGATCATGATGACTTTTGTGATAGTATGACTTTAGCACTAATGCGTTTTCGCCAAGGAGGGTTTGTATCTCTCTTGGGAGAAGACGAAGAACATAACGAATATCGTCCTAGACGGGAGTATTATTGATGGCATTACCACCACTTGTAGATTCAGGAATCAGACCAGAAGACATGATGACAGATCAAACATCTGTTGATGTATCTGTGCCACAGCCCGAAACCTTTGAGGGTGGAGCAGAAATTATTGCGGATGATCAAGGTGGAGCCGTGGTACAAGCCTTAATGGAAGCTATTGGTGGGGAAATGGAACCTCAACTCGATCATGAGGCCAATTTAGCGGAGGAGTTGGATGATGGGTATCTTGGGGAAATTTCGTCAGATCTTAGGGGGTCTTATGAAGAGGATTTGGAGTCTCGTTCTGAGTGGGAAGAGGCTTACACAAAAGGTTTGGATCAGCTTGGTATCAAGTTTGAAGAGCGTTCTCAACCGTTTGAAGGGGCTTCTGGAGTTACGCATCCGCTGATTGCGGAGAGTGTCACACAGTTCCAAGCTCAAGCATATAAAGAACTTTTACCCTCTGGTGGCCCAGTAAAAACACAAGTCTTGGGACTACAGGATGCGGAGCGAGAAGAACAAGCCTCCCGTGTTAAGACGTTTATGAACTATCAACTTATGGAGGTCATGGAAGAGTTTGATCCAGACATGGATCAGTTGTTATTCTATCTCCCATTGTCTGGTTCTACATTTAAGAAGGTATACTTTGATCAAGCAAAACAAAGGGCAGTATCTAAGTTCATTCCGGCGCAGGATCTGGTTGTACCTTATGCTGCATCGGATTTGGCGACTGCTTCTCGTGTTACGCATGTTCTACGCATGGACGCGAATGAAGTTCGTAAAATGCAAATCGCAGAAGTTTACAGAGATGTAGAGTTAAGCAAGAACGATCAGGAAGAGAACGAAGTTCGTCAGAAAGTTGATGAAATACAGGGTACATCTCGCACATATACTGATGAAGTTTTTACTATCCTTGAGATGCACGTTGATTTAGACCTTGAGGGCTTTGAAGACATGGCTCCTAATGGTGAACCAACGGGAATAGCACTTCCTTATATTGTTACGATTGATGAAGGATCTGGAAAGATCTTGTCTATACGTCGTAACTTTGAAGAAGGTGCCGGATTAGCAAAAAAGACACAGTATTTCGTACATTATAAGTTCATGCCAGGATTGGGATTCTATGGCTTTGGACTCATTCACATGATTGGTGGCCTTGGTCGTGCGGCAACGAGTATCCTTCGACAGTTAATCGATGCGGGTACACTTGCAAACCTCCCAGCGGGATTCAAGGCTAGGGGTGTGAGGGTTCGTAATGATGACGAGCCGTTACAACCGGGTGAGTGGCGGGACATAGATGCACCTGGGGGGAACATACGGGATGCGATCATACCGTTACCGTACAAGGAACCTTCGGCTACACTAGGGCAACTGCTAGGAGCACTCATAGAGGGCGGAAGACGTTTTGTTTCACTAGCAGACCAACAGACTGGAGACGGCAATGCAGCGGCTCCTGTGGGCACCACAGTGGCTATGTTAGAGCGCGGCATGAAGGTTATGTCTGCAATACATAAACGTTTGCACTACGCTCAAAGACAAGAGTTTAGGATTTTAGCGCGGATCTTTAGAGACAACCTACCACCTGAATACCCTTACGATGTGGAGGGCGGCAATCGTTCTATCTTTGCTCAAGACTTTGATAGCAGAGTAGATGTTGTTCCTGTAAGTGATCCAAACATATTTTCGATGGCGCAACGGGTCACATTAGCACAAACCCAGTTACAATTGGCACAGTCTAACCCTCAGATTCACAATTTAAACGCTGCGTATCGCCGGATGTATCAGGCGCTTGAGGTGCAAAATATTGATGAAATACTACCTCCACCTCCACAACCACAGCCTTTAGATCCTGCGATTGAGAATGCCAGAGCACTCATGGGTGAATTGTTAAAAACATTTCCAGATCAGAATCATGATGCTCACATTTCAATTCATGTGATGTATATGAAGACATCTCTTGTTATGACTTCACCACAAGTCATGGCTACATTACAGGCGCATATCTTGGAACATGTGTCACAAAAAGCACGTCAGATGGTTATGAAAGAGATTGAAGATGCGATTAACCAAGCCACATTAGCTGTTCAAGCAGGGGCTATAGACCCAATGATGGCGCAGGCACAAATCATGGAAGTTCAAACTCAAGCTCAAAACCCTGCGGAGATGGAGATTATGGTCTCTATAAAAGAACAAGAGCTTCTAGCGACCTTGATGCAAGAAATCATGCCCCCTGCCCAAGATCCAATGTCTGATCCTTTAGTTCAAATAAGAATGCAGGAACTCGGACTGAAACAACAAGAGCAGCAACGTAAAGCTCAAATGGATGAGGAAGAGTTATCTTTAGAAGCAACAAAGATTCAACAACAGTCTACGGCTGCTGCGGCTAGAATAGAGAGCCAAGAACAGATTGCAGATGAACGTAACGACGTAAACCGCGAACGTATAGACGTGCAGCGTGAGAAGATGCAACGAGGTGGATAATGGATCCCATATCTTGTGTTGCCCTAGCGACAGGTAGCTTTAAGGCGCTTAAGGCAGCTATAGGAGCGGGGAAAGATCTACAAGAAATGTCAGGAACTTTGTCTCAGTGGGGCAAGGCTTTTTCTGATTTTACCAACCTTGAAGAGCGAGAAAAGAATCCGCCGTTTTGGAAGAAGACGTTTAAGGGGTCTGACGAAGAGACTGCTCTTGAAATCTTTGCTCAGAAGAAAAAAATGGAGCAGATGAGAGAAGAAATTAAAGACCACATCTCTTGGAACTATGGGCCGAGTGCATGGAAGGAAGTCTTGTCTATAGAGGCAAGGATGCGTAAGCAGAGAAAAGATGAACTGTATCGCAAGCAAGAACAGATCGACAGTTTGATAAACTTTTTGATAGGGTTTACTGTGTTTTTATTAAGTGGCGGCATATTGTTTGTTGCTTTTTATTTTTTAGGAAAATGGCAGGGTAGGTGGTAAATGTGGGTATTATTGTGGGTTCAATTAGAAACGGCAACAGGATTTGAGCACTATCATATAGGCAGCTATACCAAACAAGAAGTTTGTGAGTTAGCTAAAGCAGACGCTAAAGTTTTAGTGACAAGCGACAAATCAAAAATAGTGTGCATTAAAATAGAGTTGTGACATTTAGAGAATGTCACGGTAAATACATAGTATATGACAAACAAGGAAAGATTGTTATAATCACACGAGAAAAAAGAATAGCAATTGCCTATGCGAGGTCTTTGAAATGACAGAGTTTGATAAAGTAGATCTGAATAATAACGGCGTTATAGAACGTGTTGAGTGGAATAAGATAGCTCTAGAAGATCGTAGATTAGAAATGATTGACCGGGATCTCAAGCGTAATGCAGAGCGTCGTTTTACAGGTTTTGCTTTGATGGGAATGTTAATCTACCCGTTTATCATCTTGCTTGCTTCTGTCCTTGGATTTGACAAAGCGGCAAGTTTAATCACAGATATAGCAAGTGTGTATGTTATAGCGGCTTCAGGAGTGGTCGCAGCTTTTATGGGGTTCAATGCTTACAGTGCAAAGGCTGAGAGCAAGAAAACCAGTATACAGATGGAGGAAAAGTAATGTTACAGTCTATAATCGGACCGATAGCAGGTTTAGCGGGTAGTTGGCTTGATGCCAAGACTCAGGCTCAGACCGCAAATGCTAAACTAAAACTTACTGAGGCCGAAGCTAAAGCTAAGATAATGCTTAGTAAAGAAACAAGTGTTGCCGATTGGGAACGCATTATGGCACAGGGTTCTCAATCGAGTTGGAAAGACGAGTGGTTCGTTATTGTCCTGTCAATCCCGCTTGTTTTGGCGTTTGTCCCAGGCACTGAGGGTTGGGTAGATAGCGGTTTTCAACAACTCTCCAAAGCACCTGATTGGTATTTTTACAGTCTTGGAATTGCAATTTCAGCAAGTTTCGGTGTGCGTGGCGTACAGAAGTTCTTTAAGAGGTAGTTATGGAACAGACCATAGAAAACTTTACTGGCACAAAGAACGTTGAGATTAATTCAATGTCTAGTCAAGGTGATGTTCAAGCAGGGATTGAGTTTATATATCATATGCGGGAACATTTATTGGACGTAGGAGTTGCTACTGTTTTTGCACTTACTGTGTATGGCTTGGTTTTATTTATGAAAGCGAAGATAAAATGATGAATAAAAAGAAAACAGCTACGGTGAAAAAGGTTATAAAAGGCTTGAACAAAGCTTCTAAACTTCATGCTAATCAAGCTAAAAAACTAAAGAAAGTTTTGAAAGGTAAGAAGTAATGAGTGAAGCATTAAAGACATTGCAGGAAAAGATAGGATCTTCACCTGACGGTTCGTTTGGTCCTAACACTGCAAAGAAGATCTGTGACCACTACGCTTTAAATCCAGAGCGTGGAGCGCATTTTCTTGGGCAGCTTGTACACGAGAGTGGTACGTTTCGCTATACAGAAGAGAACCTAAACTACAGCAAAGAATCTATACTGGGAGTGTTTGGCAAATATTTTACGTCAGAGAGCGATGCCGAAAGCTGTGCCCGAAACCCCCAAGCTTTAGCAGACCGTGTGTATGGTGACAGGATGGGTAATTCTGGTCAGGGTTATCTGTGGCGAGGGCGTGGATTTTTACAATGCACTGGAAAAAATAACTACTCTCAGTTTGCGGCTGATATGGATTTGTCTGAAGTAATGGAAGATCCTGACTTAGTCGCTACTAAATTTCCTATGGAATCGGCTATCTGGTTCTTTCACAGAAACAAACTCTGGGACATATGTGATAAGGGTGTTAACGACGAGGTTATAAAAACTATCACAAAAAGAGTAAATGGTGGGTATAACGGTTTAAAGCACCGTAAAGAAGAAACAAATAAAATTTATAAATGGTTATCCTAAAGGAGGATTCTATGGCAGTTCCTATACCAAAAAAAACCCCAAAGTTTCATAAGAAACCGAAACGTAGACCTCTTAGAAAATCGTTACCACCAAAGTTGCGCCCAGATGGAATAGACGTTTCACCCAATGCCGAAGCAGGAGATCAAGCTCATGTCAGGCAAGGAGACGTAAGAGATAACAGGGAAAGAGGACAAACATATTAATGGATGTTGTTGACTTATCAAAATATTTGTATAAAAAATTAGAAGAGCGGCAAAATAATTTATCTGTTGCTCTTGCAAATGGTGCTGTTAAAGATTGGGAACAGTACAAAATGTCGGTGGGAGAGATACGGGGACTCTCTTTTGCTCGAGAAGAAATCAAGTCCCTGCTGGAGAAAAACGTAGACGATGTCGAAGAACTTATATCTTCCTGAA
>Ga0209634_1000309_pt1 | contig 37523 bp, 66 predicted proteins | sample LinPmetageLP40_FD_184043 | JGI IMG/M metagenome (GOLD analysis project Ga0209634, IMG submission 184043) | Marine viral communities from the Pacific Ocean - LP-40 (SPAdes) (version 2) | ecosystem: Environmental > Aquatic > Marine > Oceanic | place: Pacific Ocean | collected 2010-08-26 | reverse complement strand
GCCTTCCTTGCCCTTTCGGGGGCAGGGTTGGCTTTTTTTTATATTTTTGAGGTTCGCAAGCCACAAAAGTAGAACCATATGGTTTGCTTTGAAAAGCCTATTTAAGTACATTAGACACCCATAGTATTGCTTCGTGGGGTATTGTGCAGTTAGCACAAAATAAACAAGGTGAAAAATATGGAATATACAAAACTAAAAGACAAGACAGACGGAATTATAACTTGGTTGGATGTTAACGATGTTGGTGCGCTAGATGGTGTACTAAGAAGCATGGTAGCAACTTCTCAAGTCGAAGGACAAACTGAATCTCAATATGATAACTACTGGGCTAGTATTCGAGCATTATGTAAGACACTCCCAAACTCCCCAATCCGCAAAGGGCAACCTACAGCATTGCCTACACAAGTTCAAGCCATTGCGGATTCTGTAGTGAATCGAGTAGTAGTTGCCTTTGCTGCTATTACTGATATTGAACTTGTGCTAGATACTGTTATGCCAATGCGTAACACATCCGGTAACAAATTTGAAACAGGACAGGAAATGGGCGAATACTTTGGTGGTCGTGTTAGAAGACTTCTAACTGACTCATACAAAGCAGGAAACTGGAACGGTGAATTGACCAAAGATAATATCACAGGTCTATCACTACCAGCCAAGGAAGTTAAGGAGGCTTCCGAGTAAGTCTAACTAGTGCAATACCCCATGTTGCCACTATTACACTCATTAAATTAGCATCCGAGCAAGTGGAACTCATAAACTACGAGATAGTATTATGAGAATCGAAAAAACTTGCTTGCTCGGATGTCTATGCCACCTTTTTTTTTCAAAATGAGGTTCGTTCATTACATTCACCACAAAGTAAAACCATATGGTGTGCTTTGGGAAACCCATTGATATACTATCACTACATCTATTATTGCTTCAAGGGGTTGAAGTATGTTAAACACACACAAGGTGAGAAATATGGAAATGAAGAAAATACAAAGTAGAGCAAAACAAATGCAAGCAACAATGAAAACAGACAAAATTGAAAATGTAGCACTATCGTCTATGTTGGATATGGTTGTCAAGTGTAAGGATGAATCACAAGCCCAAAACTTTTGGGCAAGTATTCGTGCATTATGCAAAACTATCCCTAACAGTCCTTTTACTGTGAACAGGTCAAACCTACCTCTTGAAGTACAAGAAGCAATGGCTTCTATCAAGGCAGAAATAGTTGAGGCTTCAACTATCTTCTACAATACAGGCAACATATCAAGAGTTTTGACAAAACATGGTAAATCCGGCGGCGGCACTTTCGCTAACGCTGAGGAATATGCTACAATGATGGCAAACATGACTTATGGCAAACTACGACAACAATACAATGCTAAGTCATGGGACGGCACTTTAGCCGGTCTACCTACAGTTGAGGTGACTGTAGAGGAATAATCATAACGCACTCAACCCCTTGTTGCCACAATTCACTAATAACGCCCACCGAATGAAAACATATAGCAAGTTAAATTATTGCTCCCTTTGTTAACTTCGGTGGGTGGTTATGTTTTTTTATTTTTTTCGGGGTACGCCTTCAGCAACAAAGCAGTACCATATGGTGTGCTTTGTGAACCTAGACTATATACCTTAACCCACTATTATTAATGGAGAAAACGACAACTTCGGTTGGTGTGGTATCTGCGGCGAATTAAATGGATTGTGCATAAATCCTAATTTCGATTGCATGGTTGTGATACTGTGTTTAGTTCGTTACGACAAATACCTAACTTTACGATGAGGTGACGACCTCTTAATCTCCATGCGCATTCACAGGTTGTTCGACGAATACCAATACCTTCACTAGAGGTAGTGCGGGGGTGAGCATATAGCGATATTATATGTTAGTTGAACAACCCTCTTATTCATGAGGGTATTATGCTTGAGAAAAAGGTGAAGACCTAATACTTGGTGACTTATCAGTAATGGTAAAATCATCGGGCTTGTAAATACCCTCTCCTATTCCAATGGTTATTAGTGGCCATAACACTATTGAGAAACAAAGGCGAAAGTCAAATTTTAAATGTAAGGCGGTCGAATATGCATGACAGGGTGCAAAATGAAGAATACTAGTTGTCCTTCAATCACTCCCCTCGATTCAAGCATCACGCATTCACTGAATTTGAACGAGTAGCCGGAGTTTCTCAATTTTTTTTATTTTTTGAGGTACACTCCGTAGACAAAGCAGTACCATATGGTTTACTTTTGGAAATCCTGTTAATATACTAAAATAACTAATTACTAATGGAGGTAATAATATGTCCAATATTGAATATGAAAGAACAATAGAAATAAATTATAAGCATAATGATGAAATGAACAAAGACCAAAAGAGTAGATTTGCCCACGAACTACAAAAGCGTGGTATAACTCTTAGGAGCAGATACGGTGATAAGCCCGTATACGGCTTCAATGAAGTTACTAAGGAATCTTCCGAATATGAAGTCTTACTAAACGGTGAACCAATTTTTACAACAACTAAAAATTATGTAGCCTTTGAAGCGAGAGATAGGATGAATGAAGTGTCCCAACAAACAGCAGAAGTTGAAAGAACTGAAATTGTAAAGACTAGAAAAGAATGGCGCAAAATGGAAGGTAATTTTATCCAACTTGAAAGTCTTGAAGATGATTACATTAGTGGCAAACATTGCCTTAACATTGATGGTGAGTCAATATATGTCGAAGCATCTATCTATCAATTCTATAGTAGTATGCAACTAGAAATAAAAACATCTTGGCGCACTGATAGAATCCAAAGAGAGGATGTAATCAAAGAAACACTAGTTGAATCACCACTAACAGTAGTTGGTGACATACAACGCATATTTGAATCGGTACTCAAACTCAAAAAGTTTGGCTATGATGTTAATGATGTTGAAATTGACTGTAATTTCAAAGCAATGACAGCAAATGAGAGTAAATGTTCACCGGACATCATCAAGATGACTAGGGAGGCTCGAAACTCATGATTAGTAAATTACCTAATCGTTGCATTGACTGTCAAAAAGTCATCAGCAAAAAATATGAGCAATGTTACGAGTGTAGAACTCAAAAAGACTACACTGAATAAATTCAACAACTTTGGTTGATTATGCTTAGAGGGGAATGTGGAGTTGATGGTTTAGGCCGTTACTCCCATTCTTCTCGCCCTTATTTTTTTTTGTGGCTCGCCTCAAGGTTCCAAAGTAACCTAGTCAATATATAACCATAGGCTCTCATTTGTAACTAACTTGTCACTACCAAAATTCCCTAACCTTCCTTACAGTCTCTTTCAATTGAATGTATAAAGAATAACCTATAGTCATATCTATATCCATATCCTATACCATATAATATAGAAGTTTTTGAGTGTCTCACAGAAATTTTGAGGGTGAGACTGAAAGTGAGACAAAGTTTCTTGATAGATAATCTAATTATGTATTAAGATATTATATATATATATATTATTCTCATTATTCTCATTATTCTCACTACCCCTCTCTTTCCCCTCTCCCCTCCTCTAATTATATACCCCATTTCTTCATACATAATTTCCCCACAGAAAATATATCCAAATTCTCCACTTCTATACTAGTGTGAGACTGGTGAGACTTTGAGAATATTAGAGCAGTTGCCCGTTTAGCCTTGAGATTAATGTGAGATTCGGGATGAGACTAATCCTTGGTGAATGAAAATTGGTATAGTAGTATTTTAACCGTTTGAGTGTTTATTTGCACAAGTTAAACGATAGTGCAAAGTTTGCCTTATTCAAATAAAGCCTCCTTTATATATAATTTGAACAGTAAGTAAACTAATGGAAGAAGATAAGTGGCAAAATGCCAAATTGGATGTAGAGGAATATTTAGAATCGGGTGCAGAATTGTCCGAGGGGCTAATTCAAATCTTGAGGTTGAATCTCGAAGTTGGAAATAACGATGAGAGGACTAGAGTTGGAGTGTTGAAGTCGCTAAAGGCTCTCTTGAAGGACAAGGAAGGAACCCCGTTCCATAAGGGCAACAAGAGTGACCTTCCTGCTAAGGTGAGAGTCAATGTAGAAAGGCTAGGTAAGAAAATGTATGGTGCCTGTATGCAATACATGGAGTGTGACCCAATAATCATATTCGTGACTCCTAGACATAAGAAATCCGGCGGTGGGTTCTACAAGACAAGTAAAGAGTATGCAATGGCTAATAAGAAAAGGCTGATAACTAGGCTCAAAAAAGAATATCGTTTAGGACAGTGGGATGGAACACTAGAGGGAATAGTGCCTCTTGAAGAAGAGTAATTTCACTAACTTTCGTTGTCGGAGAGGGGTCGGGCGACGATGCCCTCCCTTTATATACCCCCCCTGCCCCCTAGTATTGGTCAAATGACCATCCACCCCTCGACTACAACACTAGTTAGTTTCTCTAACTTTTGTTATAGTTTCACGGTTGATTGAATTGTAAGTAAAGTGGCAACAAAGAAGTAATATCATTCCTAAGATATTTTTACCATGTTTCGGGGGGAACATGCGTTACTCAATTCAATCAACCACCTCACTTTCCCCGAAATAAAATGGTGAATAATAATGATAAAAGGAACAGAAGAACAAGACAAAATATGGAACGAAATAACGAACACAACTAATGATGTAATAGTCAATGCCGGTGCAGGTACAGGTAAGACTTTCACAATCGTAGAAGGTGCTAATAGAGCAAACGAGGCTAGGAAAGGATTCCTATGCTTTAACAAATCTATTCAAACTGAACTAAATGAAAGACTACCCGAAGGTGTAGAAGCAAAGACATTTCATGCACTAGGTATGAAAGCAGTTAGAGATAGTGTTGGTAAAATTAAAATGAACAAGTGGAAAGTAAAGAACATCATTGATGAAATCTTTGGCCGTGACTATCAAGCACAACCACTTATCAAACTAATTAGTTTGGTAAAAGGTTCAATGATTGATTGTACCAATGAGAAAGAAATCTACAAGTTGATTGATGAATATAACATTCAGTTCAGTAATGATAATGAAGAAGTTATGGGTGTTCAAGCAGTTTGTCAAATACTTGACGAATGTAAAAGAGACACCTACGAGATTGACTTTGATGATATGATTTGGCTACCGCTAGTCAACAACTATCCACTACCACAATTTGACATTCTATTCGTAGATGAAGCACAAGACTTCAATGAAATGCAAAGACAACTAGTATTGGCTTGCACTGAAAACGGTAGATGTATTATTGTTGGTGATAAGAATCAAGCAATATATGGCTTTAGAGGTGCAGACAGTGGAAGCATATCTATCTTCAAGAATCAACTAGAAGCAAGAGGTAAAACTGTTGTATCTTTTGGATTAACTCTAACATGGAGATGTCCTAAGTTGGTAGTTGCCGAAGCAAACAGATATGTCAAAGACTTCAATTGTTTAGAAACTGCTGAAACAGGTAATGTTCATGTTAATGCATATCTAAACCCACAGAAGGGTGATATGGTTTTGTGTAGATATAATGCACCACTAGTCGGTGCTTTCTACGACTTAATCACACAAGGTAAGTCAGCATATATTCTAGGGCGTGACATGCACAAAGGTTTAGTGAACTATGTAAATAGAATCACTAAGAATAATGGCATGTCATCCAATGACTTCGTTGAACTACTCAACATGAACTACCACACAGAATACAACAAATTGGTTGCGGCTGAAAAACAAAACCAAGCAAACACACTTAGCGATAAGTATGAATGTGTAAAGATATTCGCTACTAAGGCTAACCATGTCGGCGGTATCATAACAGAAATCGAGAAACTGTTTAACAGTAAGACAAGAGGTGATATTAAATTATCAACAGTTCACAAGGCTAAAGGTCTTGAGGCAGATAATGTATTCATCCTAGCAACTGAAAGAATGCCACATCCAAAAGCATCTAATATGCAAGAGGAAAGAAACATTTGTTATGTTGCTATAACAAGGGCTAAGCAAAACTTATATTATTGTGGGCCAAGACCAAAGAACTGAATGAGTGATAGATTAAGCCCCGAATTTTACTATATGTTACCTTTTATTAATGTAACTTTATTTGTAATCTTCGGCTTAATCGTCACATCAATAATTAAAATATATGAATGGAGAAATAAAAATGGAAAGAGAAATAGAATTAAGTAGCGAGAGTTACATGAATAATGATGGAACAATTAAGTTCAAAAGAAGTTTAGGAGATGGACACTGGGATAAAAAACTCATAGCCAATATGGTAGAGTTATCCAATGCAGACAACTATGAAGAAGCAAAACTAGAATGGATTGCTACCGGAGATGTTTGGTGGAGTGGTAATCTACAAAATAGACCCGCTTGGGTACATGACCATCAAGGTAAATGTCTTTGTGGACACACCGTTGTCTATCACTTCAAGATACAAAACACAGAAAACGGCAATGAAGAATGTGTTGGTAGTGAACACATTGGTTCATATCTTATTCTTAGAGAAATCAAAGAAAGAACTGGATTAAGTGATGCAGAAATTACTGATAAAATGATTCAAGAATGGATTAATGTAAGAACCCAGTCTATGATTCAAACAGCATGGTGGCATGCTAATGGTGAACACTTCACCCAAATGTTTGATAGGATTAAAGAGGCTGATTTGAGAATCAATGTTAAAGATAAGTTTGAGCAATGGTGTTTTGATGATGAAAAATATAAGATTAAAAGTCGTATGTTGAAGAGAGGTAAAGGTAAACTTGGTGAAGAAAACTATCAAATGTCATCTATCGTTTGGCGATGGAATCATCCACATAACCCTAAGAATCAATCAACAACAAGAGGCTATCCTAATGATAAGTTATGGGCTGACTTAAACTACTTTAGTGTAATGTATGATGTTGAGCATAAACCAAGAATAGAAAGAGAAGATGCTAGGCTACAAACTAGAACTAACCAACAGCGTGAATACATGGAAAGACAAAAGCAACAAAGAGAGCAAAGAGCAGAACAAGCACGACTACGACAAGAACAACAAGCCCTCGAAAGGGCTGAAAGAGATAAGTTGTATGAACAACAAAGAATCGAGGCTTTAGAACGACAAAAAGTACGCCAAGCAGAACTTAAGATTTCTAATGGTGATAAGTTTTCTCAAGAAAGAGAAACGCTAAATGACCTATCTATGTTTAATAGTGCAGAAACTCAAGAGTTCAAAGATATGTGCGACTACTATGGCTTACCTGTCTTTGACGGTAACTTCCCTATATCAATATGGGAATCTTCTTTCTTAATAGACATTAGAAGAAAAATGGCTAGTGGTAATGAGTTGTCAGTTAATCAACTAAACACGCTTAAGAATATTTGTAGCGGCGAACCCGCCACACTTAAACAAAAGAAATACCTAACTAACTTAGGTTATGATGGTGAGTTTGACAACATAACTAAAAGAAAAGCCAGTATTATGATTACCAACAAGAAACAATACAATACCTTTGAGGGAGAAGCATGACACAGAAGAAAAACAATAAGAGACAAACACGGTCTAAGCCGAAAGAAGATTTGAATAAAGATGGGGAATATCTTGTAGGACTAATTAAGGAATTTAATAAGTTCCTTGACGATAACTCTCACCTTCGGGTGAGGAAAGTTATCGAGGCCTACAAGAAGTTCTTCAAGGGTCAAATATGATTCTTGGTGGCTTGAATGCTTAACTGGTTAAAGCAGTTCTTTGTAAAAGAGCGTAAAGAAAAAATTCCTAAGTGCTACAAATGTGGGCTAGTAGCATCAACAATGGTGTTTATGGAATTTAAAACAATGGAACTAGAAGAAATAGAAAATAATATTCTAGTTCAACTTTGTAGTCATTGTCATACAGAATTATTTGTTTTGTATGACAAAGACTACATCCCACCAATAATAAATAAAAATAGAGATGAATAAAAATGGAAGAAGAAATATATAAAATAATAACAGATGTTAATGGAACTGTTTTTCAGCCTGCTCTTAGAAAGCAGGTAGAAGAACGCAAGGCGGCCACAAGCGAAGGTCTTGATATGGCTCTTGTTAGTTTCAAAAGAAACCCAAGTGCAGGAAACTACAACTTACTAAAGACGGCTATGCTAACTTATCAGTATTGGGTACAGAAGAGGGTGATTGATTGAAAGTAAAACAAGAATTTGGAAATACAATTTACAATGATGGAACAATTGCCATGAAAGTAAAATACATTTTTGAGGATGTAGTGTCTATGATGTTATTCTTTAAAGATGAAATTTGGGATGGTAGAGAACCGCATGATAATAACAATTGGGAAGTTAATAGAAGTCAACTAACTATAACTTGCACAACTTATGTTCAAGCACTAGACCATTACAATTCAATAGTAGGTGAAGAAGAATGAATATATTTGCACTATCAAAAGACCCAGTAGAATCAGCACAAGAGATGTTAGATAAGCATGTAGTTAAGATGCCAACGGAAACTTGTCAAATGCTACACACTAATGGTTTATTCAATGAGTATGTTGAAAGATATGGTAAAGAGCCAAGTCTTAGACAACTCAAGAATTACCACGAAGAAATAGAGTCAACTCTAATGAAACCCGCTATGCTTAATCACCCTAGTACAATATGGGCTAGACAAAGTATTCACAATACCATGTGGTTATTTGAGCATGGTATTGCTCTTTGTAAAGAGTTTGAGTTTAGATACGGTAAAGAACATGGGAGTTATAGTAGAATGCTACAAACACCAATGGAGTATGATGCTGATAGTACATTAGCAACTCCGGTGTCTATTGCTATGTTTGATGTATATAGAATACCTAACAGTTATGGTAAACATTGTTGGGATTATGTGATTGACTCTTACAGACATTACTACCTTGAAGGTAAGTGGAAGTTTGCTGAGTGGAGAAAAAATAGAATGCCGAAGTGGTGGCCTAAAGACCACTATGTAAACAAATACAATGAAGAAATATTAGCATACAATGAAACATTTGGTGCTACTTTAGAATTAATATGAGGAATAGAAATGGAATGTAATGAATGTAATGGAGTAGGTTGGGTTAATGTATGGAATCCTTCTCATGATGTAATGATGAAAGAGAAGTGTATTCCATGTATGGCTCATGAAAGAGACTTGAGAGATTTAACATTAGCAGTAAGTAAAATTATAGTTAATGCTAGCAAGCAAAGATTGGCAATGGCGTTAGCAAATGCACTTATTGAACACACAGATGATGTGTTTATGAGTGACTTTTCTAACATTGAAGCCTTGATTAAGACAAAAGACATAGAAGGAATCTTTATGTCAATAAATATGATGTGATAAAATGAAAACAAATGTAGAATTTAAAATAGTGCAAGATGTAGAGTTACCTCCTTTGGTAATCTCGATGAATGAAAACGATATACCAAAGGTTGTATTAAACACACAACATAAGATATGGTTGTCTTTAAATAGACGATTAATTTTAGGTATCTTTGAAGCCCTGCCGGAAAAACTCGATATGATTTTAGACGGTTATCTTAGGGAACAAAGAATGTTTGAGATTGATGATAATAGCATGCAAAGACAAATAAACGATAGGAGTGAAGAGTAAATTGATTAATAATTTATTTTCATGCACTCTAAGCCCTATCAAATATGGCTCAATTTAAATATTGATTAAAACAAGAAGAAAATAGAACAAAAAACAGGAGATGAAAAAAATGGTAAAAGTAAGAATACTAAATGAAACAGGACATACGGAACTTCAACTAGAAGTTCAAGAGGTTATTGAACAGATTGATACACACCCGACACATTGGGTTTTCGTAGATGGTGAAATGGTTAGCCGTGAATCTATCAATGAAATCAATTGGGATGCAGTAGACAGTGTAGACTTAACACCCGCTATCGTAGGCGGCTAAGTTTAAACTACTGACTCTTCTTTGGTAACGAGAATAAGGGGAGAAGGGGTTTTTACACTTCCTTCTCCCCCCCCTACGGTGTTAAGATGAACTACGACGACTTTATCCAATCAACCTTTACCATCTTTAACGGATGGGACTACAAGGTAGAATCTTGGATAAAGAATAGGTTTGAGTTTGTCGTTAGTGATAATAGATACCAAAGTTCAAAGAAATATGCCGTAGGGCAATTATTAGATACTGCCTTATGGGAGATACCTAATGCTGTTAATTTAGGTTTTGTCGAATGGAAGAAAACCAATCTACCTTTAAGGTTAGAAGCAATAAAGTTCCATAGAGAAAACTGTGATGGTAGTAAAAAGTGTAAAATGTGTAAAATAGAAAAACAATGGAGTGAATTCAATGAAAGAACAAGACCCGAACTATGTTAGTAGCCATAGAGCGTATAAGAAAAGAATTGCTACAAGATGCCGTATTTGCGGTGGGCAGTTACTATTGCCCGAAGAAATAAAAATAGAAAGGCACCAAAAATGTGTGCCAAAATCAAATTCAAAAATATATATAATGTGATAACAATGAAAAAAATAGAAATAAATATAAGAAAGCCCGACGATGGACAAGACTATTACAATACATACATACAATGCGACCTGTTTCAAACAGGTAGGAGTAGTATAACAGTTAGTCCCGATAGAAGTGCCAAAGACCCCATTCATAGGTCTATGAAAGATATGTTCAAAGGCATGCTTAAACAACCTAGACAGAATAGATGGGGATATTCTAATAGAACTAACTACTTTGGTGAAGGGGACTTCAATGGAGTGTTTTGGATTAGAGAATGTCCAATAGCCCTATCAAGAACTAACGGTAAATACAAGATAAACGGTAAAGCAGAAAGCATGAACACTATTGCTAGTGTTTTTGCTAGAGTCGCTTTCAAGGCATGTTTTACTGAAGATAATGCTCAATTAATGCAAGTCTTGTTTTCTTCTCTAAACCTTAGTGAAGATATTAAGTATGTACTAGAAAATAGAGTGCCTTATCATTACTTTAAGGACTTTGATAGGCAAGAAGTTAGATTGAATGTTGCTCAAATAGGTGACAAAGAATTCGCTATAGAATTAGGTGACGGTGTTTGGGGCAACCTCTCAATGAAAGACCTACAATCCTTTTGTAATTATTATATTCATGGTAGAATGAATAGTAAGTTCAAAAGGATGGGTCTAAAGAGACTGTATCAAACATTAGTTGGTAGGGAACCACTAGACTCGGACATTAAAGTTATGAGAGAGTTTCTAGCACAAAACAGAACAGAAGACTTGATTGAGAATAGAGCAAAAGAATTGCTAAGAGATATTACTCGACAATACCCTAACAGAATCAAACTCATTGAAGATGATAACGGTGAGCCTCAAGAAATGTTTGTTGCAGGTAATGACTATGACTGGAAACTAACCAATAGCGCATATAAAAGTGAAATACAAAAAGTATCTACCTTTGTTTGGCAAAGGAGGTCGGTTATCACTGAGAATACTATCAATGAAGGAGCAACTGCTGAATTTGAATGGTATTGGGCAGGTTCGATATGTATAGATAATATGGCTAGAGGGTCTTCACTAGGCGACCAATTCGCAACTAGAGCATTTGCTCTACTTAATGATAATATGACGGTAGCGAGAGTTAATACAATAAAATCGTACCTAAAATACAAACCAAATGAAAATGAAAGAGTGGATATGAATGAAGTGCATAGAGTGTGATGGAAACAAATTTGAAATGGATGAAAGATTAGGCGAACTATCCTGTATGGATTGTGGCTATGTTGCAGTAACAGAATTGTTTGAACAAACTGTATTACCTGTCAATAAAAACGGAGAGTTTATTCACTCGGCTGATACATCGTTAGGTTCTTTAGAGACAAGTCACCAAAGTTGGCTTAGAACTTCTAAAGGCCATTTAGCGAAAGGACTTAGAATGTGCAATATGTTGTTGGCAACACTGATAGTCAATCACCCTTTAAAAGATAGAGTAGAAGAGTGTTACATTTCTCTTTATAGAAGTAATGTACTAACTACTATAGGTCTTGAAGAGAAGGCAACTGCTGTAGTCTACTATGTGCTTAGAGAAAATAGAACTCCTATCGCACTAAAAGACTTGAGGGAGGAGTTCTCTTGTGACACTAGAAGTTTGAATAAAGCGATAAAGAGAATCAACAAACACTTCAAGCATGTTAGTCTTAAAACTAAAATTGACCCATATTATATGCTAAAACAAATCACAAGTAAGATTACCGATGATTTGACTTTTGCATCTAATTGTCATAATGTTTTGGAGTTGTTTGAGCCATTGACTCAAGACGGAGAGTGCTTGAAAAGTACCTCCTACTATGCTAGTATTTGTTGGCTTGCTAAGAACATCTACTTACATCCGATAAAACAACAAGAGATTGCAGAAGGGGCTAACATCGCCACTTCAAATATAAAACGAACCACAAAGAAACTGTTGGCTTTGATTGGTTATGAAAAAGTCTCTCAATTGAGAGGTAAACAGATAAATGAATTAAGGAGAAATTGAAATGAAAGAAATAAAAATATACGATGTGCCTTTTATTAACATCCTAGAAACTATTAGGAGTTATGTAAAGGACTATGATAACGATAATGCAATAAGTAGTATAGATACACTACTTAGAATAATTAAAGAAAAGAAAGATGTTTCTAATGGTAGAGCCAAGGTGTTAGCCGTTAGAGACATTGTACTGAATGATTCAGTAATAACAATTGAAGGAGTATGATAATATGATAAATGAAGAATGGATTGAATACTATGTGTATTTAGAAGAATTACGGCAAAGTGGAGTCACTAATATGTTTGATGCTACTCCATATCTGAGAGAGGAGTTTGGCCTAGGCCGAAGAGAAGCAATAAATATTCTAGGTAGTTGGATGGATAACTACGAAGAACTTTTAGAGAAAGGAATAATTAATAGAGGTGAATAATATGTATGTAGAAAAAGATTTTGAAGAAAAGAAGAGAAAGATTTTAGAAGAAATTGGAGAAAAATTAGACATACTGAAAACTCATAAATTGATTTATTGGAGCGACATAAAGGATTGGGTTAAAGACATCTTAGAAGAAAATGAAATAAGGAGAGAATAAATATGAAAAGAAAAATATTAATAATTGGAGCAGGTGGAATAGGAAGTTATCTTATTTCATTTTTAGATAACTTAAACTTGTATGAGATACAAGTGAATGACGATGATAAGGTAGAGACAAAGAATCTAACATATCAAAACTTTAGTGAAGATGATGTTGGTTTGCATAAAGTCAGCAGTATGAAGGCTAACTTTACTTGTATAAAGTTTGCAAGTCCTTATCCTATCTTAACACCTAATCAACTCGAAGGTTTTGACCTAGTAGTTTGTTGTGTGGATAACTTAGGCACTAGAAGAATGCTTTACAACTCAAATGTAAAGTGGTTAGACTTGCGTTCTCAAGGTAGAAATGCGGCTTATGTTTCTTATCAAGCAGACCCATCAATGTATGATAGTTTGTTAGCAGGTAAGGAAGGTTCGTTTAGTTGTCAAGGGGAATCTTGGGATGGTTCTCAAGAAGGAATACACTTCATGCACATGGCAATAGCCGGTATGGGTGCTGAATGGATTCAAAGATGGTTTAATGGTGAGAGCGTAAACTCTTTCGCTGTAGTAAATGTATGAGGTGATAAAATGGTAGATATAGAAATAGAGAGTTTAGAAGATGCTAGAGAAAGAGCAGAACAATACATAAAAGAATGGTATACTATGATGGAGAAAATCAATAGTGAGGCAGATGACGAATCAATCTACAAAGAAAAAGATTTCTTTAAAGCCATTTGGCATGCTTCCACAAAAATACTACCTGCCCTAGAAGTGCAAGTAGTTATTGATGGTAAAGACAATTGTTATGTTACAACTGGTTCATCCGGCTATGTTGAGTTTGGTATGCAACCTCCTGTTGGTATGAGTTTACCGATTAAGTGTTGGATTCATACTCATCCATTTGGTGCGGCTTATTTTAGTGGTGTTGATTGGGGAACAGTAAATATATGGAAGTCATTAATGCAAGAAGCCTATGTATTAGGTGGTGTAGAACACTATGGTTATTGGAATAATTCACAGCCTAACTTATTAATGATTAGATACTTGGATGAAAATGGATTAGAGACTTTTAGAGGTCAAGTACAGCCGGAGCGTGAAGAAGAATGACTTGGTGCAGAAACATGAATAATAGATGGGTTGATGAAACTATGAAGAACGGAATACATAAAAGAAGAATATTGATTCCTAAGAGAGAAGCGCAGGGAAAGGTAAGTCCTTCCGCTAACTCTCATTGGGATGCTCTTAAGAAAGAAACGGGTAAACCTTCAACAAAAGCACTATCAAATCAAACTGCTACAGGTAATAACAACATACAAATTAGTGCTGACACTGTTAATTTAACAATAATAAATGAAGGAGACTCACTTAGAGATTCAGTAAAAACGGAGGAGAGAAAATGAAAGCAGTAGGAAAATGGGTAATAGTAGAAAAAGTAAACGAAAAGAGTGGAGCAATCATATCTAAGGTAGATAACAAAGGCGTAGTCGTAGACTGTCGTTGTGATAAAAACCTAAGAGATAAAATTGTCTACTTCAACGAAAGAAAGGATTATGTTAGGGTGAACGACTTTATTGCAGTTCACCATGATGATATACTGGCGGTGGAATAATGATAATACATGGTAATGAAGTAAAAGAAAAGTTATTACAAGGAATAGATATAGTTGCTAATACAGTTAAACCTACACTTGGGCCACAAGCACGAACAGTGATATTACAAGGTAATCCTCCGGTAGTAATTAACGACGGTGTTACAATTACTAAGTATATTAGTCATGAAGACCCTTATGTTCAAATGGGTATTCAGTTAGTGCAGAATCTAGCAAGTAAGGCACAAGAAGGTAGTGGTGATGGAACTACTACTGCTTGTATTCTTGCTCAAGCACTATGTCATAATATGATAGATGCTCCACCAATGAATGTCCATGACTTCAACAACTTAATTAATTCACTAAAGGATTTTATGATTCATGGATTAGATAATGAAGCAGAAGAAGTTAGAGATGAAGATATACTCAACATAGCAACTATAGCGGCAAATAATGATATTCATTTGGGTACTTTAATTGCAGACTCACTAAACAAAGTAGGCCGTGATGGGATTATTACAGTTGAAGAATCCAAAACACATAAGACTGAAATCTTGGTTAGGGAAGGATTAGAAATTGATGAAGGATATATGAGTCACCTTATGGCGAATAGCGAGGATGGTAAATGTACTTTCAACAACCCTCTAATCTTTCTATCTAACTTAGCAATTAGAAACTTCAATGAAATATTACCTATGATGGAACATGCGGCTAATAATAAACAACCTCTAGTTATATTCTGTAAAGGGATGGATGGTAATGCTATGAATAATGTGGTAATGAATCTATTACAGAAAACAATTGATGTTGCAGTAGTTACAGCCCCTAACTTTGGAGATGCTCAATTAGATGAGTTGGCTGATATTGCAGGTGTTGTAGGTGGAACTCTTTATACAGATGAAAGTAAAGATGATGCCAAACAACTACATTCTGTTACTTTCGGAACCTGTGATAGTATTACCATTACTAAAGATAAAACAATCTTTGTTGGCGGTGATAGAGCATTAACTGAAAATAGAATATCTACTCTAAAAGGTGTCTTTGAAGATAGCCAAGATGAGTACGATAAAGTTAGACTTAAGAAAAGAATAGCGAGACTTAGTGGTGGAGTTGCCACGATTAAAGTTGGTGCTTCTTCATCTATTGAAATGAGAGAAAAGAAAGAAAGAATAGACGATGCTCTTAATGCTACAAAGGCCGCCTTAGAAGAAGGTATTATTGTTGGCGGTGGAATAACACTGGCTAGCGTAGCAAAGAAGATAACCAAACCTATGAAAGATGCTAGGTGGTTTGAGTCTGCTATGCAAGAACCAATTAGAGTATTACAACTCAATAGTGGTATAAGCACTCCTTCTGTTTCTTTTGGTAAAAAGAATATGGGCTTCAATGCTTTAACTGGAAGCACTTGTAACTTAAAGACAGCAGGTGTCTATGACCCAGTTAAGGTAACTAAGAATAGTTTCTTAGCGGCTATGTCCATCGCACAACTTTTCTACTCTACCGATGTAGCAGTTTTGTTACCGGAGGAATAGTATGAAATGTCCGACTTGTTGGAGAAGTATGTCTAAGTATTATGCTAGAAAATACAATAAATGTAAGGTATGTTTAGAAGGTGAAAGTAAATGAAGAAGAGAGCAGTAACAGTAACACTACCCGCACCACATAAAGCACAAATTACCTGTCCTATCTGTAAAGGTAACAAATGTGTAGTCTGTAAAATGACAGGCAGTTTAGCAATAGATGTTGCGCCTAAGATACCAATACAAAGAGCGCATATTATCAAATATGTTATGGAGAACATGCAAGATGTTTCTCAAGAACTAACTAGAATGTATGGCTTAGTACCGGAGATAGGAACTAAAGAAGTAGTTGTTGTCAATGAGGGTCAGTATGAGATAGTGCAAGTATCATCTTTAGGTGGTGCTTGTTGGATAGTAAATAGATTAGATGAATTAGAAACACCACGATACTTTACTGCCTTGAAGGATTTAAAGAAGTTCAAAGAGGGGTGGATGAGTTGAGTGAGTTAGAAACAAAGGGTACAATAGCCCGTAACGCCACTGATGAAATATTAGTTAAGCGTGGAAACTATTGGAACATTGAAGTCTTTGATGTTCGTTGGTATAGTAATGATAAACCAACAAGAAAAGGTATTCGTATGAATATTGAAGAGGCTAAAATTTTATTAAAAATATTGGAGAGAGAATTAGAATGACGAAAATAATAAGCGATGTGCAAATAAAGAGAATGATGAAAGTATTTAACCCCAACAGGGGATGGAAAGGAGGTTCAGTTGATGTGTTTAGAGATAATGCTAAACAGATGCTCTACTTCTTACTTAGTGAGATTGAATCTAATATGGAAGGAAACAAAAGAGTCCAACCGGAAGATATTGTTAATGCTTACAATTTTATTGCTAATGCAATAATGTTAGCGAAGCAACCTGTATTGAGACACTTTATCGGAGAGGAGGAATAAATATGAAAACAGCAAGTTATATTAAAACATGGAACGATGTAAATAGATTAGACACATGGGCTAATACTATAAGAAAACAGATTAAGAATGAGATTTTATTAAATCACTTCGAGCAGGACTTTAAGGGAATTGCTAGTTGTAATGAATTTACTAGAGCCTCTTTTGTTATGTATTGGGAACTACAGACTGATAGCCTTTTGGCTACAGTAGCCCCACCATTAGTACAAGGTACCTTTGTTTCTATGATAAATAGACTAAGTGAACTAGGTAAAGTTGAAGAGATTGAAGTCCTAAATGCTATTATGATTAACTTTACTAGAATCATGCAAGTGATGAATAGCGGTGACACTGATGAAGAAGAGTGAATGGATTTACTTAGCAAGTGCTATGTGGGCATACACAGAAAAACATGAAGGTGAAATATCACGCCTTCTAAAAGAAGTGGTAATTATATTAAATAAAAATAAGGAGATGATTATAGATGATAGATTGGAAAATGATGAGCCGGTTGTTAGAATCCACGACGGAGAAAACACCAACACAACAAGTAAAATTAATAGCGACGGAACTAGATAAGTTCGATACTCACAAGAGCGCAGTAATTCAATTACTTGCTAGAGAATACCCTAGTAATAATATTGGTTTGGCTAAGGCTAAGTCTTGGCTTGCTAAGATGTTTGATTGTTTTGATGATGAGATAGAAGTGCTTTATGCCATTGATGGAGAATTAGGAGAAGCAATATACTTACTAGATGCAGGAGCAGAAACACAAAGAAACATAGGCATTGGTTCTGTTATTAGAGTTTTAGAAACAGAATGTGGAGCGTTAGACGATTCCTCTTATCTTTTAGTTAAGGATGTATTATTAAATATGTCAGCACTAGAAAGAAAATGGTTTGTTAGATATTGGTTGGGTTCACCGACTAATGGAATAGATGAAGGAACAGTAAAGAAGTTATTAGCAAAATACTACGATAAGAAACTAAGCGAAGTTAAGAATCATTCTAACTTTAACAGTCTTAGTAATCTTTGTGCTTACTATGAAATGAAAGAGGAACCTCCTATGAATTTATCACATGGTACCTTTGTAAAACCAATGTTAGCGAAAGATGTCCCTATGAATAAGTGGCCGGAGAATAAGATTGTAGATTACAAGTATGATGGTAACAGGTATCAAATACACAAAGAAGGGACTAATGTAATTATCTTTAATCGTAAAGGTTCTATTGTTACGCCACAGTTTCAAGACATAGTAGAACAAGTTAGACAGTATTATATTGATTGTATTCTTGATGGTGAAATATATCCAATTAAGGATGATGGTTCACCTGCTGAACATAAACTAATGGGAACAAGAGTTCACTCTAAAGACCATGCAGAAGCAAGAGAAAGGGTTGCCGTAAGATGGGTGGTGTTCGATTGTCTTAAGATTGCTGATGAAACAATTATGGATTTATCATATAATGAAAGGCTTGAGAAAATGAAGAATATTCCTCAACAGGCACATAGAATGAAAGAGGGTGATGATGTTCTAGCGTTCTATAATAGAGCGATTAACGATGGCTTTGAGGGCATTATTGTCAAAGATACTACCCTACCCTATGAAGCAGGTAAAAGAAGCGCAGGGTGGGCTAAATATAAGCCTCCTCGCATTGAATTAGATGTGGCTATTACTACTGCTAAATATGGCGAAGGTTCAAGAGCCAATGTATTCGGCACTTTTGGTATATCAGTAAAGAGTGATAGAGGTTTCAAGTCAGTAGGTTCTATTGGGACAGGGTTCAGTGAAACTGATTTAGTTTGGTTAACTAATGAACTTAGAAAGAATGTAGAAACTTTCAATAATGGTACATACAATTTATTACCGAGAGTTGTTTTAGAAGTATCAGCAGACTTAGTTACTCAAGATGCTAAAAGCAATTACGGTTTAAGATTCCCAAGATGTAAAAGAATACGACATGATAAGTTTGTTGCTGATATAAATACAATAGAAGATGTAGAGGCATTAGTATGAATCCGCCGGAAGTAGAAAGAGTCATAGAAAGATTTGGTAAAGCCTCTATCTTTTCTTTTGCTGTTTATGATGAACTAAGTAATGAAGACTTATTCGTTTTAACTAAAGGGGTTTATGTTGCTTGTAAAGTAAATGGTGTAGATTTACCCGAAGACTTTGAGAAATACATGACCATTGTAGAAGTAGAAGAAGATAAAGAAAGAGCCATGATGTTCAATAGAAACCCCAATACTAATTTGAATATAGTGTTGGGTGGTTCACTAACAGAAAGTGTAGACTTTTTAACAGGTCTTCTACTAGAAGGATTGGAGTATATGAAAGTCAAGTCGGAGTTTATTGGGTTCTATGAGGTCGAATCTAATGTATAGTAAAGATATTCTTACAGGAATATTTCTAGCCAAAGCAAAAGGTCACATAAGTATAACAAAGAACGAAGACCTATTGATAGGCTACCGTACTAAATTAACTCTAAACATTAGAGGTAGTGCTTCATTTCTCCAAGGGATAGAAAGGAGCCTATTGCAGTTTGGAATACAATCTAAGTTTAGCCCACAGCAAAATAAGAGTAGGCCAACACCAATATTAGTTATATCGGGAATAAAGAATATAGCATTAGTGGTTCATCATTTATTAGTTGACTTACCGGATGCTAATGATGGACTAAGAGATTTTAAAAAAGCGGTTAGAATAGTTGCCGAATCAAGACATCTAAGACTAGAAGGGCTTGAAGAACTTTTCAAAATTAAGGAGTTAATATAATGGGATTAACAAATATGAATAGAGATAGACCAATAATAATTACAGGAAAGACAGGAACAGGTAAGACAACTAAAGCAAAAGAGTTACTTCCTGAAGCCATAGTGTTATTTGCGAATGAACTTGAAATAGACGCAAATTCACTTAATGTTCAAAATGGTCTTATTATAGAAGATATACATTACAATGCACAGAAAGATAACTTATTGAATATAATTAGACGGTATAGAGGTAAGTTAGTTATGACCTCTATCAATGAGAAAGACATTCCAAAGGAAGTGAAGGGTCTTTGTAAGATTAAGAGAGCAGGTAGTAAGAAGCATTTGTTGGAGTCAATTCAAGAACTTGCACCTAGAAGTGAAGAACCCTTCTCACTACACATGGACACCTTTAGTTTAGTAAACTATTTCTTGAAAGAGAGTGATAGAGACAAGGTATGTGAAGTGTTGAAGGTGAATAAACCATCCGATACTCAGTTCTTGAATTGGCTTTGTGTTAACTCAAACCCCAATAAGTTATTATTTATTGATGGTAGGGTTAGAAGAAGATGGTCGCAAGACTACTTCTATGAAATGTTGGCCTATGTGTACGATGGTAGATTCTATGGTAGATTAAGTATGCCAATAAGAAAACAGTATTCTAAGATTCCTTCTTTGTTAAGAAGACTCAAGATTAAGAATGCTGACAAAAGAATCTTTAGGCAGTTAATTAAAGATGAAGACTTTCTTAAGTATGCTAAAAGCAAACTAAATAATGGAGAGTGCCGCCTTTTAGGTTTGGGAGAGAAGAGGGTTCGTAAAGCGAAACCCGTTTCCCAAGTTAAGCAAACAACATTGGGTGATTTTTGATGAAGATTCGTGCAGGTAAAAAAAGAGCAATCAACAAACTAATAAAAATAGTAGCAGACAACGAACTAACTACTAACGAAATTTATGATAGGATGTTACAACAATCCTCTAAAAAAACTGATTTAACTTTTAGACAATTAACTAACATATTGAGTAGTTATTTTGAAGAAGTCGGTTATGATAATAAAACAAGTTGTATAATATGGAAAAATAAAAATGGAGATAATAATAATGTCGAACAAACGATGGATAAAAAAGAAAATAAAACAGGTAATCGAAATAGAGCCGAACTTAACGAATAAAGAAATATTTGACATAGTGTATGGCTATGCCAACTTAGGGGAATTGTCCTTTAAGCGTGTTAGATATGAAATGACTACTACACAATTCGGTATGTTACTTAGAACATGGAGGCGGCAAAATGCCAAAGAATAGTTTACTAAAGAGCAGAATAACAAAGTTACTACAAAAAGAACCACTAACAACAGGAGAGATAAAAGATAAATTGTATTCGTACAAAACCAACAAAGGCCGACCTTCAACCAAGGGAATGCCAACAACAAATCAACTACAGATGATTCTTAGAATACATTATAAGAAAGTAAAGTTTTGTAATAAAACAAAACAAACAATATGGAGGAATAGATAATGTTAGAACTAGTAGTAGGAACATTAACAGTATTGTTTCTCTATTGGTTAGGTGGTGTATTACTACCCGACTATGAACCAATACAACAAGAATTAATTAAATTAGAGGAGGAATAAAAATGAAAGCGTCGGAAAAGATAAAAGAAATAGAAATTGATTTAAAAGACTACAAAGAATTATTAGAGGCATTAGAAGATATGGAAATGATTTATGATAACTTAGAATGGGTTGATGTTTACAAACCCCATCATATTGATATGGAATTATCTCAAGCCATTAGAGAAGTAGAAGGCAAGATACAAGCAATAGAATATAAATTGGAGAGGATATAATGTTATGGACAGAAAAATACAGACCAAGTAAATTAAGCGACATTGCAGGACAAGAGCATTTTGTATTAGATGCGGAACAATGGGTATTAGAAAAGAATATGCCTAATGTTCTTGCCTACGGTGTTGCCGGAACAGGTAAGACAGGTGCGGCAATAGCACTTGCTAAGTCTTTACTAGGAGAGACTTTCAAAGATAACTTCTTTGAAGTAAATGCTAGTGATGATAGAAGACTAGAAACTGTTAGAACTACAATAAAACAAGTAGCACAAAGCGGAACACTAGGTGATGCACCATTTAGAATAATGTTATTAGATGAAATGGATGGTATGACTAGTGATGCTCAAAATGCTTTGAAAAGAATTATGGAAAGATACGCCAGTAATATTAGATTCATTATTACTTGTAATGATAAGTCTAGGATTATCTTCCCTCTTCAAAGCAGATGTGCTAACTACAGATTCAACCCACTAAAGAACGAGATAGTTCTTGAAGTTATCAAAAACATTCTCGATAAAGAACAGGTCGTAGGCTTCGCAGATGAAGATTTGGCTCGCTTTATATATGATTTAGATGGTGATTTACGCAGGGCGATTACCGAAATTCAAGCGGCTAAAGCCTCAAACTTCACGCTAAGAAAACAAGTACAGGATTCATTAAAAGAGTTCGATGCAATACTAAATTTAATACTTAATAATAAACCAAATGAAACATTGAATAAATTACATGACATATTGTACGGAGGAAGAAGCGTGAAAGAAATATGTTTAGCATTACACAATTCTGTCTTAGAGGCAGAAGGATTAGAGTCCAAAGAGAAGTTCAAACTTCTTAGGATAATAGGGGAAACAGAACACCGTTCTACTACCATGACCCCTAAAGTGATAATATCATGGATGGTAGGACAACTTTAAACAGGAGTGAAAAAAATGAATATAGACGAAAAAATAATGAAAGAAATAGAAATAGGAGCAAAGCATTTGGCTACGACTACCGAAGATTTGGTAGATAAATATGTAGACATTTGTAAGGAAAACGGAGTAGATGTCAATAGCGATATTGGCGTTTCTCTACTTAGAAACTATGTGAGAGGAAACATGAAGAGAGCAACCACTAAAACTAATAGTGGTTCAAACTCTTTAGTTAAAAGTGCATTTGGTTTCTTCGTGTCCTTAGAATCTCCTAGAGATATGATGAGTTGGAACAGAAACAAAGCAAAAGAAGAATATCTTCGTGATAGTGATAAAGCATTGAGCGATGGTCTTGTAGCAGTTGTTACAGATAATGGCGATGAGACTTATACTATGGCTAGATACTACAAAGGTGACTACGCTGAAAAGATGGTCAAGACTCTTAATGCAGGTGCAGAAGAATTGGAAGATGGTAGTATTATTATCCCAATAGACCCTATGCCTAACTATGCTAGTGGTGCTGAAAATAAAAGATATGGTAAACCATTACCAGTTAATGAGTTTAGAAGAAGCGGTATTTTCTATGGAAGCGTAGATGGTGGAGAAATGAAATCTTATTATTTCTCCTACAAGAATCAAGGCGGAGTAGACTTTGCTCCCGATACCTTTGATTGGGTACACTTCAAAACTATTCCTAGTGATGATGGTACCAACCTCTATGGTATGACTATGGCAACTAAAGATAGTTTGATTAGAAATGAAGATGTAAATCCTGATAATAGTGATTATCGAGATATGAGTTCTTTTGACTTTGCATCTTGTTTGTTTGAGAACTATACCAAACACGGAACATCCCTAGTTGATTTAGATAGACTACATCAAACATTGCAGATGGAAGTTACCAAAGATAGGTATGCCATTGTAGAAGGAACCGTAGTTAATCAAAGAATGACACCAACGGCTAACGGCAACAGAATTTTGTTCATTACCGACAAAGAGGCTGATATGGAACTAAGTGAAGATGATGCAGGTAATCTAGCAACAACTTGTTGGATTCCCGAACACATTGATGTTAACTTCGGCATAGGTTCAAAGGTTATTGTTGTTGGTAGAACATCACAAAGAATCGTTGACGGCGAAGCAGAACCAATTACAATTAACACCAGTGGGTTGTTAGTTGAACAATCAGTTGGTAATCCTGCCGCCGCAGAAGAGTCAGTAGAGGATGAAGACTTAGATTGGTTTTGATTAATTCCAAAGGGGGGTTTGTTGTTCCCCTCTTCATAAACAAGTGTAAGTGTAAACTTGTGGAAGCAAATTGATACTCGACTAGGTGCGAAGCCTGTCCTTATGGGGATTAAAAATGATAAGAAAAGGAATAATAGAAAATAGATTCCTGTTAAAGAATGGTAGTTTCATTATTGATTTAGGTGAAGTTGATTTCTTAACATGGAATAAAAATATGAAATTAGAGGAAAGTTATTGGGTTAAGTTGCATGTTGGTGAAAAAGACACAAGATATATTTGTGACAATAGAAGCCAATTATGTGATATAATCAATGCTTGGGCTAAGATTAAAGGAAAAGAAATAAAAATAAATAAAGAAGAAATAGGTGAATTATATGACTTTTAGAAAAGAAAAAATAAATTTTAGAGAACTGTTAAAACAGAAAAGAGAGAATAGACAACCAAGAATGGTATTAGGAATTTGGGGTGAACCAAAGACAGGTAAGACTGGCTTAGCGTTAGACTTCCCCGAAAGAAAGATATTCGTTCTTGATTGGGATAGAGGAGTAGAATCAACATGGTATCAACACCACGACGCTACTGAAAGAATAGAAGTATTCTGCCCTATTGTAATGAACAAAGATAACATTATTGATATTAATGATAGTGAGTCTAGGTCATTAGAATTTGTAGACCACGCCAAAGAATCAATAACAAAAGGCGAGAAGCCTATCTTTGTTATCGACGGTGTAGATACTTGGTTAAATGCTTGTATGTTGAAAGTCAATCCTAACCCTAGAGTCGTAACAAAGATTATGCCGTTCCAGTATGGCAATAGGAACAAAGCGTTCTACTATTTATTAGACACTATCTATAACTTAGAATGCGATGTAGTATTTATTACTCACGAAACTGAAAAGTACATGGATAATGTTCCTATTGGTATGCAGCCAATGTGGAAAGAATGGGGAGGTAAACTCGAACAAGAAATTTACTGCTCTAAGAAAATGATTAAAGGAGAGTTACACTTCTTTGCTGAGTTAATAGGCAGTAGAACTAATGGTAAACTTGTTGGTTCTAAGTGGACAGTAAGACAAGGAACTCCTCCTAACATTACATGGAATGGAGTCAAAGAATTAAGAGAGGGAACAATATGAAATTAAGTGAAAAACTGCCCCCACATGAAAATCTCGGTGAACTTGCCTTTTTAAAAGAAGAAGAAGAAACCGGAGATAAATTATATTATAGGCCATGTCTAACTCGTTGGTCGGACAATGAAATAAAAACTTATGAGTCTAATAAAGATGAACGATGTTGGTTCGGTTGGGTTGTTTATGGTGCTAACCCTATATTCGGAGTTAGTGCTTGGTTAGTAAAAGGTGATGAAATATGAAATTTACAGTAGATGCAAAAGAATTAGTTAAAGGATTGACAGATATACAATTGAAAGGAAAGTATGTAATGGGTGCTAGTGTTACTAGTGGTAGTTTAGTAGACTACTTCTACGCTAGACTACATGAGAATACATTGAGTTTATGGAATACAGATTCTATCAATTCATTAATAGTTAAGGTTAATTTAACTGTTGAAGGTGAAGAAGATGGAGTGTTTGTTGCAGAAACTAAAACTCTAACTAAGTACCTAAAGAACTTCACAGGTGATGTTAAAGTAGATAGTGGAGATATAGTCACAATGACTTGCGGTAATAGTAAAGTCTCACAACCTCTTGTTGTTAATCATCCTAACATGGATGCTATCAATCGTATGGGTCAATATGTTATAGATACTCGCTTTGAAGAAGCATTAGAAACCTTGCCGGAGTTTAACAAGTCAAAGTTTGAAGGTGCGTTTCAGTTAGACTCTAATACATTTAGTGAGACTATGAAACTTTGTGAGTTAATAGGTAGTGGTGTTTATCATCTCAACTATGAACATGACAAGAATAAGTTATCTATGTCTAGTTCTACTAACAATACAAACAAGTTTGAGACTTCTATTGAGTTAGAAGGCAACATTGGAGAATCAGCAACGCTAGATTTCTCTAGCCCTATTCATGTATTGTTTGACAATGAAATGATTAACTTCTATGTGAAAGATGATTTCCCGATGTTATTAATGTCGGAAAACAAATTAGTAATTAAAGCACCACACTTAGCAAACTGAGGAATATAAATGATAATAAGTAATAAAAATGGAAATGTAATATATAAATCTTGGAGAGAAAACGGAGTAAAGAAAAGCGAAGAAGTAGAGTTTAGACCGTACTTCTATGTTTCAGTAGAAGAACCCGAAATAACTCATTATCCTGTTAGTAAGTATGCTAGAGGAGAGTTCAAGTATGAAGAAGGAGACTGGGTTAGTTTAGAAGGCTATAAGTTAAAGCGGGTATATGTTCAAAAGTCATTTGATATATACAAAGCAAGACAGCATTTTAGTAAAACATATGAGGCTGATGTGCCTTATACATTTAGATATGCTGTTGATGAGATAGATGAAATGCCCGAATACAATATGCGTAAGTGGTATTGGGATATGGAATGGCAACAAGGTGGTGAACATGATAATTGCATTACTACTATTGTAATGTATGATAATTATGATAAAGAATACTATCAGTGGGCATGGTTTCCTAATGATATAAACACAGGTGGTGTCTACTTTCATGACAAAGAGCGTGTCTTTGGTAACGAAAAAGATATGATTGAAAACTTCATGGGAACTATGATTGCTAAAGACCCCGATATGTTAATTGCATGGTTTGGTCTTAAGTTCGACTTACCTAAGTTATTAGATAGAGCATGTGCTTTAGGATTGAACCCTTTAGTTATGTCTCCTTATCATAAAATAGATGGAGTCAAGCAACTTAAGGATAGTTGTAGTTTCAAAAGACAAGATGGTTATTCACCAATTGAACAACCTATTGGTGGTAGATTAACACTCAACTTAGACTTAGCATTTGAAAGACAATGGAATGATTCACAAAGAGGAACATTACCATCATTAAGTCTTGATTATGTTTCTAAGTTATTGTTTGATGAAGGTAAAGTAATGGACACTAAGTTTGAAGACCCTAATGAATTCTATCGTAGAGCATGGCTAGAAGATACAGAAGCATATCTAAATTATGCTATTGTAGATGTAGAGTTATTAGTTAAGATAGACGAGAAGAACTATTGTAGTGAAGCAATACTATCTTTACAACGACTACTAAAAGCACCATTCAAAGGTTGCTTCTATGCTTCGCATATGGGTTCAGTCTACTTTATGAGAAACGCTTGGTGGAAAGCACCAACAGGTATCAAAAGTGCTGATAGAAAAGAATACGAAGGGGCAATGATTTATGACCCACTTAGCGAAGATACTAACGGACTACATCTTAATGTGGCGGCGTTTGACTTTGCCGGTCTATATCCTTCGATGATGGTTGCTAGAAATATATCTTGGGAAACTAAGAGTGAAACTCCAACTGAGTTTGGAGTTAATATCTTAACACCGAGAGATTTCAGCGAACCGTTGGGAGATAGAATGTATTATTACAAGACTGATGAGTTAGGTCTGTTGCCTAAAGCAGTTCTTGAATTGAAAGAGTTAAGAAACGATTACAAGAAAAGAATGAAGAACTCCGAAGGTGATGAATATGTTAAGTGGCATAACAATCAAATGGCTGTTAAAAGATTGATGGCTTCTTTCTATGGCGTACTGGCCTACCAAGGGTTTGGTTGGGCTGATGTAGACTTAGCCGCTAGTATTACTGCAAGTGCAAGAGAGGCTATTAGATTAGCAGCGTTTAAGGCGAAGGAGATGGAATTATGACAACATTTCAAGGATTACCTTTTAAAGAACTTAAAAAAGGAGAAATGGATATTTTTGGTAGAGAAATTACCCGTATAAAAAGAGGCGTTTCAACTATTAAGTTTTGTAAAATTATAGATTATTGGAATGATTCTCTATTATCTCATATCTTTAACCGAAGTTATGAATATGATGTTGTTAATTTTAAAGAAGATGACATTAAAATAGGTTGCATGGCTTGTGGTAGTGCTTCTAATGTTGGTGATAACAAATTAGAAAGAGCGCATATTTTAGCAAAATGTATTCAAGGCTCGGATAATATTTCTAATCTTCATGTGTTATGCAAAACTTGTCATAAAGAGAGTGAGAATTTAAACGGGGTAATATATTGGTCGTGGTTAAGTAATAAAGCACCGCTATTCAATCATGGCATGTTCACAGAAACAGAACAAGACTATTCTGGTAAAGATAAACATGGGTTTTATCAAATGGAATATGACACTATTTCTAAAATAGAAAATAACACTATAAACATTAAAAATTATTTTGCTTCTAAAGAAAGATTTAACAACACAGAATTACACCACTCAATGTTGCTTAAGGATATTACTAAGCAATTATTCATAAAAGAATTTATTTGTAAACAAAGCAATCTTACAGAAACAGATGTTGAAGAAATAATGAAAATTGATGAGTATTTTAATTGGTTTAAGGAGATGAAAATATGAAATGTAAAACACCATTAAGATGTAGGCCGGAATTTGAGGGTAAGTTTCATTGTAAAAGATGTGCAGAAGAATTAAAAATGAGGAATAAAAATGAGTATAACAACAGTATGTAGAGAATGCGGAGAAACTTTTAGAAAGTTTTCTCTCAAATCAAGAGAAAAGATATGTTTTGATTGTAAAGGAAGTAAAGGAAGAAATAGATATAAAGTTATGACTAATAATACTTTAGATGCTATCGGGACTATAGAAAGTTTAGATAAAAAGGTTGCAGAACTAACAACTTCTATTGATGTATTACATAGCACGATTGGGGTTGAAGTTCAACATCAAATAACTAAAGGTCTTGAGCCGATTATAGAAAAACTAATTGATAAGAAACTTAGTGAATTAAAAGACATTGTAATATCTTCGATGACAAAGGCACAGAAGACACAAAAAGAAGTTAAGGAACTAACTAAACTAGTAAAGGGATATAAGAGTTCTAACACATTAATGAAAAACAAAATTAAGAAGTTTGAGGAGAGATTTGCCAATGAATAAATTTTTTGAGAAATGGATAATAGAAGCAGTAAGTGAACTAGAAGGCGAGTTTACTGTAGCGGATGTATTAGATACTATAATACGACGGAGAGGAACTAGCATGTATATTGGTAATACGCAAGCCATTGGTTCTCTTCTTTGTAAAAGAGAAGACCTAGTAACTAGATTAGGTGACGGTTACTATAGGAGGAATAAAGAATGAAATACACAAAGTACATAACAACTAAAGTAGAATACGATAGTGAAGAAACATGGGAAGAAACAGAAAAAGACATTAAAGATATAATAGAAATGCTAACCAACTTGAAGCGTAGAGCAACTATTATTGAAATAAAACAAGGAGCAGATGGTCATGGAGAGTGACGACATCTTCAAGTGTGATTCTTACACCACTAAGGGAGAGCCGTGTAGGAGTTTAACTCATATAATGATACCAAGCAAAAACGGAGAGCCGCCTAGTAAAATTAGATGTAATTTTTGCCACATGCACTGTCCCCACCATGAGCAGTTCCAAGAAATGAAAGAAACTTTAATTGCGTTAGTTTCTATTCTTTTTGGAATAAAGGGTAGTAGAAGTATATTCAATAGCATTTGGATGCTTTCTCCTGCCACAGAATACTCTCATGTGGACTATAGTAGTTTTATGGAATCATGTGTTGATTTAATAGAACACTTAAAGAAAATAAAAAAAGAGGTAGATAGTCATGTCAATGATGGACAAGACTAATGAACTGCTAGAAGACTTACTTGCTATGATAGCAAGAAGCAATAAGATATTGATGATGGTAAATATCGTGAACATCATAACCATCATAACCATAGTAACGGTGATAATATGAATGAAGAAGAAAGAAATGAAATAATGAATATGAAAAGAGAAATAGAAGAATTGCAGAATAAGGTTAGAGGACTCAACATTGAGTTAGATGACATGGAACAACAACTACAGGATGCTAATAAAGTAGGAAAAGCAGTATTAGAAATACAAGAATTCCTAACAAAGAAATCTAACGGCTACGATGTTGACTACTTTCCTTATGCGAAGATAACAAAGTGAGTAATATGAAAGTAGTTTACGGACACACTGATTCAATCTATGTGCAAATAGATTCTGTTGAGAAAGCAGAAGAAGCAATTAAAGAGATTGAGTCTAGTGTAAGAGAACACTTCCCTAATGTTATGGGATTAGAACAACACCCTGTTGTATTAGAGTTTGAAAAATACTACTCAGCACTAGGTGTTGGCACAACTAAGAATAGAAACGCAGGTATGATTACATGGAAGGATGGAGATTGGTTAGACGAACCGGAGTTTGTTATGACAGGCTTTACTGCTAAGAGAGTTAGTGAAACTAAACTCGCTAAGGGTGTTCAAACAGATGTATTGACTATGTGGGTGAACGAAAAACCTATGACAGAAATCAACAAGTATCTACATGATAAATACAATGCTGTGATAAATGGAAATATCCCTATTGATAATATTATCAAAAGAAGTAGACTTAGGGAAGATAGATTTACTGTTAAGTGTAAAGGTTGTAATAAGAAACACGATTTACATGGTTGTCTTGCCATAAGATGGTGTTTAAAATGTGGTGAAGATACTGCTAAGTTTACTACACTGGAAGGAAGAAGACCATCAATAGGTTCGGGGGTTGCAGGAGTTGTTCATGCTAAACAGAATGGCATTAACTTTGATGATTCTTACCTGTATCTAAAAGTAAAGTCTAACGAAACATATACTAACCCACTTACTAAAGAAGTAAGAACTGTAGAGTATGTCTCAGGTTCACGCTATCTTGATTTTGATAGTTATACGCCCGACTATCATCACTACGCCGACCAAGTAATAAAGAAGGCAGAACCAATTTATAAGGCTATGAGTTGGGATTTGTCTAACATTAAAACGGGTAAGATACAAACTAAATTGGAGGAATGGTTTTGAATAACGATGAAAAATATGATATAAAAATAAAAGCAATGGATGAATATACCTATAAATGGCAACCGGATAATTACGATGACCCTACACAACCTATATTGAAGATTACCAAATCTTCTCTAGGTTCGTTTGATTGGTGTCCCAAGAAATATAACTTTAGTTATGTTCAAAGACTACCACAAGACCAAACAGAAGCAATGCGTAAAGGTACAATTCTCCATGTCCATAGAGAAAACTTCTTTGATGATTTCGATATTAAGAAAGCAGAACATATGTCGGCTGATGAAGTGCATGAGTATTGTGCTAGTCTAACTCCTATTGATGAGTATTTTGATATATCTATGACGGTAGCGGCATTTGAAGCAGAACGATTCTTAGAAGCAAAAGCCGATGACAAGGTGCATGAGTATTTGCCTGTATGCAATGAAGGTTTATTTGACGCTGAGATAACAATAGAAGCAGATATTAATCCTAAGTTTCCTTTGCGTAGAGATTACAAGATACACATTCAAGGTATTATAGATAGAATCTTTATGGAGAATGGTGGCTATGTTCCCTTTGAATATAAAACAGGAGCATGGAAAGACTACAAGGCAACTGCTATGAGAAAAGAAATGGCCTTCTATCAATTACTTATTGAGAATGCTGAAGATGAAGTTCTAATCAAAAATGGATTAGGGCCTAATGTTCCTGTAACTCATTGGGGTTGGTACTACCCTGCTTCTAACTATGCCTTTGCTGAAAAGGTAAAGGCTAGAAATCTAAAGTCAGTCTATAAGAACATAGCCAAGTTAATTTGGCACTATGAAAATGAAACATATCCAACTAAGTTTTTCTTTAAGACCTGTTCTCATTGTAGTTTCTTTAGTTTGTGTGATGCGGCTGAAGAGGATTCGTGGGTGTGATATTATGAATTATAAATTTAACAGTGGAGATATAGAAGTAAAGTTTGCTAAGTCGCCTAATGGTCAAAGGTATGCTAGAGTATATCTAAAACCCAACGACGCTACTAAAACAATTCCGCTATTTAGCGAAGTTAGTGGTTGGGTTAAGACACAAAAATTAGAAGGTAAAGAATGCGAACATACAATTATGTTAAGCAGAAACTACAATCCTTACATTATTGTTTTCAAGAAGGTGCAACTATGAATGACTCAATAGATAAAATAGCAATAGACGCTATAACAATCATACAACATTTAGGTCAATATGAATTGGCAGAACTATTAATGAATAGATATGAAAAGGTGATAAAATGAATGATATAATAAAACAGAAAGTATTAGCGAAGAACTGGACATTTAATGAAATATCCAATTTGAAAGAAACAATAGAGAGTCTTGCCGGTAACATATACGGTGAGATGAAACTGACTGAAAGGTTTGATTTAATTAGAGAAATTAGAATTAAAGAAGCCTATGTCGGTCATGTCTTTGAAGATGTAATGAGAGAAACTGTTATGATTACTCTTAGAGCAGAAGTAGCAGATACAGTAAGAAATATGTTAAATAACGCAACAGTTAATTTTGGTGGTAATAAAAATGAAATTTCCGAGAGAAGTGTGGTCGGGGAGTCAAATGAAGAACGCTCCCCCGCTACCGAGAAGAATAGTAAGAAGTAAAGAACAATACTTGAGTTATGTCAAGGCACAGAATAATAGAACTAATGTTTACACTAGTGTTTATGATTTTGCTGAGTTTGCAGAAAAGGCCAAGATAGATTCAACAGTTATACTGGATAGAATCTTTCTTGACTTTGATGCTCATGGAGAAAGTATCGAGAAGGCGTGGAGAGATGTCAAAGTCGTTATGGCTAATGTTATTGATAATGATTATCAACATACTCTTTTCTTTTCCGGTAGAGGCTTTCACTTGTTTGTTTTTGGTGAAGTCACAGACACCATTAGAAACATACAAGTTTTCTTTAGAGAAATCAAAAACTATCTTATTAAAAGAGTCGGTAATGATATAACTCTTGATGATAGGGTTGGTCAAGCAACTAGACTTAGGAGAATACCTAATACAGTAAACATGAGTTCTAGGGATGAGAATGGTAATCCATACTTTTGCATACCGCTATTAGTTGATGATTTAGATAAAGATATTAATGAAATACTTGAGTTAGCAAAGCGACCTAGAAAGATAGCATTTAGAAAGAGTGGAAATACTTTAGCAGTATTCCCCGAAGCACCACCTATGCAACAAGTAAGTGGTGAAATAAGTGTTCCTAAAACAACAGGTAAATTACCAATGTTACCCTGCTTACACAATGCTATCATGACGGAGAATCCCTCTCATATGGCTAGAGCATATCTAGTATCATGGTATAGAGATTTATTATCCGGTTGTAATAATGTAGAAAGCACCGAAGACAAGAACAAAATACTGGATGCAATAGTAGAAGAAATAAAACATTTGGTAGAAACCAATGAAGAGATATGGTTAGACTGGGATGAAAGAGAAACTAGAAAACATGCGAGGTTTACTGTGCATGGTAATTATAATAGTCCACACTGTAAAACGGTATTGATACCTAATGGGTATTGTGTTGGTAAGTGTTGGAGATACCCCGAACATGCGGAGGAAGCATAATGTTAGTAATAGATAGTAGAGAAAAGAAAGGTTCTAAATTAGTAGAACTAGTAGAGAGTGAAGCATTAAAGATGAAGATACCCTATGAAAAGAAGTGGATTGAGATAGGTGATTATGTTTACGATGATGTATGTTTTGAGGCTAAGTCAGCACATGATTTTATTAGTTCAGTAATGAGTAAAAGAATGTGGACTCAGTTAGATAATATGGATAGACACTATCAAACTAATGTTGTTATTATTTATGGCAGTATAGATGAAGGTGTAAATCAATATAAGAAATACATTAGAACTGATAAAACCTTTACTAATGCACAACACGCTAATTGGTCTAATAAACTTAGGAATAAGTTTCTTGGGGCTATTGGTAGAATAACATTAGATACTGATGCTAAGGCATTTTGGGTAACTAGTGAAAAAGAAGCGGCTTTAATAATTGCTTCCATATGTAAAATGAAGCCAATTAAAAGAGAAACAATAAGGCCGGAGATATTCAAAAGAATATCTACAGACGATTTAAGAGTAGATTTACTCACAACAATTAAAGGCTTGTCAATAGACAAGGCTAATGCGCTGATGAAGCGACACGGTTCAATTATGGAAATAGGCGAACAAACAGAACAAGAACTTCAAGAAATGAATGGCATAGGTAAGACCTTAGCACGACGAATCTTGAATGTCTTACACTCCGAAAGGAAGGTGAAAATATGAATGAAGATGAAAATATAAATGAAGAATTTGAAATGAGCAAAGAAGAAGAAGAATACCTAAACAAAGTGGATGAGAATACTAAAATATTCAATACCAATCTACCAAGTTTCATAAGGCGTTTCCAAGAAGACGCAGTAAAGGTTTCTTTTAAAAATGACATACCTGCGGCACTAAGTTGCTTTGTATTGTTAGGACAGATTGTAAAGGACTTTGTGCAGATACCAAATGGTAGAAGTATAGAAGATAGTAGAGTGCATTTCTGTCAAATACAAACATCCGGTTCGGGTAAATCTACACTATGGAATTTTGTTGGGCCAGTATCTAAGAGACTATTTGAAAAAATAAATGACCCTCAAACTAATATCCATGTTATGGATTATAATGTTCCCCTTTCTACCGATGAAGACGGTAACGAAGAAAACGGAACTAAGAAGTTCGATGTTATGTCTACTACTGAATATACTGATGCTGCATTAATAGGTGGCTTTGAAGAGGTATTTGCGGATGTTCCTGTTAAGGATAATGCGGGTCATTTAATTAAAGTAGATGAAAATGGTAGAGAAGTTCGTCACGGTCAAGAAGGTTATGATAATGCTCATCAAAAGACTAAAAGAGAATTAACTTGGGTTAGAGAAGCCGGTTTATTAGAAGGTAGTGGCATAGCACATTGGGATGAGTTTGAATACTCCGGTATCTTCAAGCAAAGTCAAAACAAAGAACAAGCAATTGTCTATCTAAATACCCTAATGAATACATTGGCCGGAGAATCTTGGGTCATCAGTAAGAAACTAAAGCGTGGAGAAATGATGGAATGTTTCTGTGAGCGTTCTATTCTAGCCATGACTTATCCACCGGAAAAGTTGGTCAAGGTTGTTGCTAACAAAGGTGTCTTACAAAGAATGATTCTATTTATTTGGGATGTTCCCGAACCCATACTAGACAAAATGAGAAGAATGCAGATTAGTAAAGCAGGACAATTAGAAGAAATAGAGCAACCTATTGATGAGTTTGCTGATGAGTTCTTTGAGATTTACCAATGTGTTAAAGAACGATTCGAGGAAGTTGGGAAAGACCCACTGAAGACTATGAAGTTTACTAAAGACTTTACACAAACTCTACTGCTCGAATACGAAACTATGCAGGAGTTTATTCAAGATACTGCTCCTGCTGTTAGAAAGATTGCTTCAAACTTTACAACTAGAATGCTTAAGATTCTAATTAAAATGGCAGTTCTTTGTTCTATTGCAGAAGCAAAGTTTGTTACCAATAAACAAAAGAGATTTATTGTTAGCGGTAGAAATGTTAGACAGGCCGGAAACATAGTGCGACAATGTTATAACACATTGGTATTATGGTTAGAACGAAGCCTAAAGGTTAGTAGGAGGACTGGAACACAAACTCAATCACCTAATGAACAGATGTTTTTAGAGGCGATTAAAGCCTTTAAGAAAGACAATGAAGGGTTCTTTAGCAAGAAAGAAGTAATCAAAGAATTACAGAAGTCTATGGCTAGAGCAACCATTCACAGATTATTCGGAAAGTATAAAACTAAAAATATGTTCGAGGAGAATAAGGTAGGGCGTTCAGTCTATTTGAAATTGAAGGAGGAAAAGAAATGAAGTACGAAAATACATATGTTGTTTTTGATGTAACGAAGGGGCCAAAAGTAATAATTGAAACATTAGATACTTATGGTGATGAAGGTTGGGAATGTTGTTCCATGCTAAGTATAGCAGGTGCAAACATTGTCGCTTTTCTAAAGAGAAGAATCGGAGCAGATGAACCAACAGTGGATGAAAATGCAGAAAAGATAAGTAAGTTATGGTCTAGTGATTAAGCATGTCGGTATTAGCACTAGACATTGAAACAAAGAATATGTCGCATGAAATAGGCGGCTTTGGGAATACCCATATGTTTCAAGTTTCAACAGTGGCTACTTGGGATGGTAATACAGGAACGGTCTATGTTGACGAGCCTGTAGATTCATTTGCTAAATCCGGTCATGTTGTTAAAAGTCTAGGTGAACTGAAGTATGATTTAGATGACCATCTATCTAAGGGTGGGAAGGTTTTAGGCCACAACATAGCGGTCTTTGACCTTCCCATACTTAGAGACTCTATGGATATATATTGTATTCATAAGTACATAGGTGATAAGAGTTATATTGATACTAGTAAGATATTGTTGAAAGAACACGGAGAAAGATTCCAACTTAAGAATCTTGTAAAGTGTACTATGGATGACTCTAAACTTATGGAGAGTGCTGATGCTCCTAGATTATGGAAGATGGGTCAATATGATGAAGTGGTTGAGTATTGTATGAAAGATACCCAATTAGTTTATGACCTTTGGCAGTATGGTAAGGAACACGGGATTGTGAAAGCCTTCTCGATAGAGAAAGAAGAATTTGTAGATTTGGAGGTGAATTGGTGATGAGTACAGCAGAAATGTTCGGTTTATTTATCTTTATGATTGTCTTAACGCTATTGTTTTTTGCCGCTTTTGGCGGTACTAACATAACAGAACAAAGTGTAGACGATTATATTAAAAGATTAATGGGTCAAACGGAAGATAAGAAATGAGTTTGAAACAGAAATGTCCTTATTGTAAGGACAAGACATTAGCGAAGAGAATCTTAGGATTCTATGTAGGTTCTAGTGAACAAGTTAAGTTATGGGAATGCCGTTCATGTAATGGTATTTGGTCAGTTAAAACAAAATGAAGGGGGAGTGGTTTAGGCCATTCCTCTTTCAATTTTTTTTTCAAAAAATTTTGAAAAGTTTTCTAAAAAACCTCGAAAACTTTCTGGATAGGCGAAAGTTATTCGTCGTTTGAATTTAAAATAATAAAGCCTAATGGCTTATCTTCAACAAATAATGCACTAACGGTTAAATAACCAATAGCGAAACTAAGCAGAAATAAGAAAGGTAGAAACATTTTACTAATTAGATGGAGGCAAACTTCCCCAAAAGCCAATATTATCACCATAGTTAGAATATCTATTTCTCATAAGCGTTTCATATTCAGTTGAGCCTAGAGAATTAGCACTAGTCCATGTATCAAACCACATTATATCCCATTGAGAACCTTGAGGGGGAATCCAAGTTTCTATGTCAGCCTGTATTAAAGTAAATCTATTATCTTTAGCACAATAAGGCCAAACTAAATCTATTACATCTTGTGAATTTTCTATAATTGTTACTGAATTAATATTAGGAGCATTGATTAAAAATTCATTTACCATTCCTATTCCTAAACCACCAACCAATACATCGCCTGTGGCAAAATCCCATAACCATTGATGTTCTCTATATTCTCCTTCGGAGTCTTGCATAATTGGCATAGGGCAATTAGAATCTAATAAAACACAATAGTTTGAATGAGATTC
>Ga0209634_1000308_pt1 | contig 37614 bp, 29 predicted proteins | sample LinPmetageLP40_FD_184043 | JGI IMG/M metagenome (GOLD analysis project Ga0209634, IMG submission 184043) | Marine viral communities from the Pacific Ocean - LP-40 (SPAdes) (version 2) | ecosystem: Environmental > Aquatic > Marine > Oceanic | place: Pacific Ocean | collected 2010-08-26 | reverse complement strand
ATCTCTTCTTCATCCGCAATATTTTCGGCACATCGCTGACCTGGGCCAGCGCGAAAGGGACGAGGGTGGTCTGGACATGTCTGGCCCTGATTGTTCCCGCCCAATTCATCGTCACCTACTGGTCGGCGGCACAACAGGTTTTCGGCACAAGGGCGGTGTCCGTTGTGGACGGATCGGTGATCATAGCGATCGGGATCGCGTTCTTCGCAATTCTGGAAGCGGAAAAACAAATCCGTCTGTCACTGTCGTCCCGTGCCGGGCCTGTCCATGAATAAGTCCTCCGATCGTCAGATCCCTCGCTGTCCCGACCGGGCTTTTACATGCGAGAATTGCCACCTGTCGGCCGTGAAGGCTGTCACGAAGACCCGTTTGCCACCTGATGCGCGTCAGGGTTTCCGAGGGCGTCTTCGATCCCGCGTGGTGAATCCGCTGCGACATTTGCAACTGAGTTCGCCCCGGACCACCAATATGCGCCGGACGCTTGCTCGGAAACCGTGCCCCGTTGATCTTAATCAAAGCCGAACCGCCGCCGACGAAGTAGGTGCCAGGTTATGAAAACCGTACGCACACTTCTTCAGTCCCTGCAGACTGGCGGTCTCTTATCCGGGCACCGCCGGCCCGCGCCGGTAACTTCGTTCCCGGTGTTTTCAATTCCCGTCGCCAGCGCCGCAATCGGCATCCGGCTCAAGCGCTTTGTGCAAAGTCCGATCCGGCCCGGCCGACAACAGCCTGAAAAGGAGCTTTCATGCCCTATCCTGTCGACATGACAGTTCGGCCCGACGTCTCGGGCCATTTCGATCCCGCAACGAACACCATAAGCTATATCGTAAGGGACAGTGCCAGCGACCACTGTGCCATCGTCGACAGCGTGATGGACATCGACTACGCCGCTGGACGTATCACCTACGACCATGCCGATGCCCTGATCGCCGAAATTGAACGGCGCGGCCTGACGCTGGACTGGATCATCGAGACCCATGTTCACGCCGATCACCTGTCCGCCGCCCCCTACATCCAGCAGAAACTCGGCGGCAAGATCGGCATCGGGGCCCAGATCGTCACCGTGCAGGAAACGTTCGGCAAGATCTTCAACGAGGGCACCAGGTTTCAGCGCGATGGCAGCCAGTTCGACGCCCTGCTCGAGGATGGCGATACCTATCAGATCGGCGAAATGACCGCCTTCGCCCTTCATACGCCGGGCCATACGCCTGCCTGCATGACACATGTGATGGGCGATGCCGCATTCGTCGGTGACACGCTCTTCATGCCGGATGGCGGAAGCGCGCGGGCGGACTTTCCCGGCGGGGATGCGGGCACCCTCTATGACAGCATTCAGAAGGTGCTGCGCCTGCCCGACACGATGCGCCTTTTCATGTGCCACGATTATGGCCCGAACGGACGGGACATCGCCTGGGAAACAAGCGTGGCCGAGGAGAAGGCTCATAACATTCATGTCGGCGGCGGCACCACACGCGCGGCCTTCGTGAAGATGCGGCAGGCACGTGACGCCACCCTGGACATGCCCAAGCTGATCCTGCCGTCCCTTCAGGTGAACATGCGCGCGGGCGAAGTGCCCTGCGACGACGACGGCCATCCCGTCCTCAAGGTCCCGGTCAACGCGATCTGAGGCAGGTTGCATGGACATCAGGATCCTGACGCCCCGCCTGTCTGTCGGCCCACAGATCGCGCTCGGCGACATGGCCGAGATTGCGCGCCAGGGGTATCGCGCAATCATCTGCAACCGCCCGGACGGCGAAGGCGCCGATCAGCCCACCTTCGCGGAAATTGCCGATGCCGCAAAGGCCGAAGGACTGGAGGCCCGCTATCTGCCTGTTCAGTCGGGAAAGGTCGTCGACACTGACGCTGATGCCTTTGACATTGCATTGACCGAACTGCCCGGTCCCATCTTCGCGTATTGCAGGACCGGCATCCGGTCGGCCACGCTCTGGGCTCTGTCCGGCGCGGACCGGCATGAAGTGCCGGAAATTCTCGCCACTGCCAGGGCCGCGGGCTATGATATGGGTGGCGTCGTCCGACGTATCGCCAACGGCGGCAGGACGCCGACCGATACACCCGATGCCAGCTTCGAAGTTGTCATTGTCGGTGGCGGCGCGGCAGGCATCGCCGTTGCGGCCAGCCTGCGCAAGCGGCAGCCGCGTGCCGAAATCGCCATCATCGATCCGGCGGATGTTCATTACTACCAGGCCGGGTGGACGATGGTTGGCGGCGGGGTGTTCGATGCCGCGGATACCGTCCGCACGATGGGCGCGCTGATCCCCGAGGACGTGCGCTGGATCAAGGCGGGCGTCGCCGCATTCGAGCCGGAGGCCGATGCCGTCATCCTCGAGGGTTGCCGCGTCGTCCGCTACGAGCGGTTGATCGTCTGTCCGGGGCTGAAGCTCGACTGGAATGCCGTGCAAGGTCTGGTCGACACGTTAGGCCGAAACGGGGTGACGTCGAATTATCGCTATGACCTGGCACCCTATACATGGGAGCTGGTGTGCGGGCTGGATTGTGGAAGGGCCGTTTTTACCCAACCCTCCATGCCGATCAAATGTGCGGGTGCGCCGCAGAAAGCAATGTACCTGTCAGGCGATGCGTGGCAGCGGCGGCGCGTCCTCGATCGTATCGACATCCATTTCGCCACTGCCGGTCCCGTCCTCTTTGGGGTGAAGGATTATATCCCCGCACTGATGGAGTACGTCGACCGCTATGGCGTGTCGCTTGACTTCCATCATGATCTCGTTGCTGTCGACGGTCCGGCGAAAGTCGCCACCTTTGAGGTAAAACGCCCCGATGCAGCGTTGAAAACGGTCGAAATGCCCTTCGACATGCTGCACGTCTGCCCACCACAGACCGCACCCGACTTCATCAGGGTTTCACCCCTGGCCGATGCAGACGGATGGGTGGACGTCGACCAGGCGACGTTGCGGCACAAGACCTTCGACAACATCTGGTCGCTGGGTGACGTCATGAACGCGCCGAACGCGAAGACTGCCGCCGCTGCGCGGGTTCAGGCCCCGGTGGTCGCGGCAAATGTTTCCGCCGACATGGATGACCACGCGCCCACAGCACAATACAATGGCTACGGCGCCTGCCCGCTGACCGTGGAGCGTGGCAAGATCGTGCTGGCCGAGTTCGGTTATGGCGGGATGCTTCTGCCGACCCTGCCGAAGGCGCTCATCGACGGAACCCGGCCAAGCCGCGCAGCATGGTTTCTGAAGGAGAAAATCCTGCCGCCGCTCTATTGGCAAGGAATGCTGAAGGGCCGCGAATGGATGGTGCATCCCGAAACTATCGAGCCTGACTGACTGACTGTCGGTGCTCCTCCGGGAATGCATGGCATCGAGAACTCGTTCTGTCTGCTCTGGAAACGCTCACGGCGATCGATACACAGCTGTCGGAGCCACCACCCCGATCAGGAAGGGTATTGCGTGTACGGGGTTTCTGCGTCACCTTTCCGGGGCAGTTTCCTGTTTCGAATTGACGTTGCCTGCTGGCCGGGCCCGCCGGATCGGTCTGCGATTCTGCATATGGTCTCTGCCCCCCCGCTCCGGGCCGCCAGCCGACTTGATCGCTGTCAATTGCAGCTCTGAGTGAACCGCTATCCTGAGCCGAGACCCAGCCATGAAGGGGTGCAGCGTCCAATGACCTCTGCCGTAATTCCCCACAAGACCGCGACCGCTCCGGCTCGCTTGCCCGTTCCCCTGCCCCTTCCCAGCACTGCACCGGCCAAGGCCGCTCACCCCCATGCGGTTCTCGATCGTGCATCACGGGCTGTGCTGGCAAGGTTGACCGGCGGCGTATCTCCTTTCTCGATCCAGTCGGTCTGGCAGGGCTGGGCGCTGAATCTCGCCCGGTCGCCCGGTCGCCAACTGGAGCTTGTGGAGCGGGCGCAGGTGAACGCCGGAAAGGTCGGGACTCTCGTACTGTCGCAGGCCTTGGGTCGTGAGGCCGAAGCACCGTTCAGGCCCCGGCCATACGACCGCCGCTTCGCGCATGCTTCCTGGGACATGCCGCTGTTCGCACTCTGGAAGCAGGCGTTTCTTGCAACGCAGGACTGGTGGGAAGCCGCGACGGACAACATGCCCGGACTGCGCCCGCAGGACGCCGACCGGGTCCAGTTCCAGGTTCGTCAGGCCCTCGATCTCGTCTCTCCGTCGAATTTTCCCTGGTTGAATCCCGAGATCATGGAGGAGACGGCAAGAACGGGCGGGCGAAACCTCATGGAAGGGATGGCGCTCCTGACACAGGATCTCATCCAGACCCTTCTGCAGACAAAGCGCCCCGCCCCGGAGGGTTATCGTATCGGCATCGATCTCGCCTGCACGCCGGGCGAGGTCATTTTTCGCAACGAGATGTTCGAGCTGATCCAATACGCGCCCCAGACCAGGACGGTGCGCCCCGAACCGATCCTTTTCGTTCCGGCCTGGATCATGAAGTATTACATCCTCGACCTTTCGCAGCAAAACTCCATGGTCCGCTATTTCGTGCGGCAAGGATTCACGGTCTTCATGATTTCATGGCGCAATCCGGGGCCCGAACACGCTGATTGGTCGCTGGAGGATTATCGCACGAACGGCATCATGGCCGCGCTCGATGTGATCGGGGCAGTCGTGCCTGACGTGAAGATTCACGCCAACGGTTATTGCCTGGGTGGCACCCTCCTCGCGATCGCCGCCGCGACGATGGCACGAGACGGCGATGATCGCCTGGCAACGATTACCCTGATGGCAGCACAGGTCGATTTCGCCGAGGCCGGCGAACTGCTGCTGTTCGTCGACGAGAACCAGGTCGCCTTCGTAGAGGACTTCATGTGGGATCAGGGCTATCTCGACCGCCCGCAGATGACCCGCACCTTCGCCTCCATCCGGGCCGAGGATCTGATCTATACACGGGCGGTCAACCGCTACTTTCTGGGTAAACCGGACTTGCCGACGGATCTGGGCGTCTGGAACGGCGACACGACGCGGATGCCGGCAAGGATGCATTCCGAATACCTGCGCGGACTGTTTCTAGAGAACCGGCTGACGGCAGGCCGGTTTGCAGTGAACGGTCGCGTTATCGCGCTCAAGGACATCACAACGCCCATGTTCGTGGTCGGAACCGAGACAGACCACATCGCGCCCTGGCGGTCGGTCTACAAGATGCGCCTGTTTAGCGATTGTGATTTGACCTTCGCCCTGACCAGCAGCGGTCACAACGGCGGCATTCTGAGCGAGCCGGGCCATATCGGCCGGCACTACCGGATCGGACGGCGCGCGCATGGCGATCTCTACCAGGACCCCGACACATGGTTTGAAAAACACGACAGCATCGAGGGGTCGTGGTGGGAAGAATTGTCAGGCTGGCTTCTGTCGGCATCGGGTCCGGCTGTTCCGGCGACGTCGCGGCCAGCAGTCCGGCGGTCCCCCGACAGTGCGACAAATGCACCGGGCCGTTACGTGTTCGACTAGGTCCGGTGGCCGTCCGAAAGGATGCCTGGGCGATCGACCGGGCATACCGGGCCCATCGCATCGCCACCGAAGATCCGAAGTTCCTTGGAGCAACGTCTGTCGGTGCACCGCGGGGGATGCGCCCGCGGTGCGGCCCTTGGTATACCTATTTTGCCATCGCCTCTGAATCCGCCTCCACTTCTGCATCCGCCTCTTCCTCGGGTGGGGCGGGGTGCGGTGCCGCGCCGCTTTTCTCGAGCCGCACCTTGTCCGCATCGTCATCCCAAAGAGCGCGCACCTCGTCGCCGTCCTCGACCGCTCCACTGAGCATTTCGCGCGCCAGCACCGTCTCAAGCTCGGACCGGATCAGACGCCGCAACTCGCGGGCGCCGAACTCGGGCGCATAGCCTTCGTCGGACAGGTGATCGATCAGACTGGCATCCGGGATAAGCGTCACACCCTGCCCTGCGGCTGTCGCAGCCACGCGGGCCAGTTGCATCTCGACGATCTGGCGGATCTCGGAACGGTCGAGCGCGTGAAACACGATCACCTCGTCGATCCGGTTGATAAACTCGGGCCTGAAATGGTTCCGCAGAACGCCCATCAGATCGGCCTTGAGTTTCTGTGCATCCGCCTTCTCGGTGCCGCGGATCGCCAGATCGCGCTGGATCACGTCCGAGCCAAGGTTTGATGTGGCGATGATGACCGTGTTCTTGAAATCAACGACACGCCCTTTGCCATCCGTCAGGCGACCGTCATCGAACACCTGCAACAGAATGTTGTAGACGTCGCCGTGCGCCTTCTCGATTTCGTCCAGCAGAATTACGCTATGGGGTCTGCGGCGCACCTTCTCGGTCAGTTGACCGCCTTCGTCATAACCGACATAGCCCGGCGGCGCTCCGATCAGACGAGCGACAGTGTGCCGCTGGCCATATTCGGACATGTCGATGCGGATCATCGCATCTTCATCTCCGAAAACAACTTCCGCGAGCGCCTTGGCCAGTTCCGTCTTGCCGACGCCCGTCGGACCGAGGAACAGAAAATTGGCGATCGGCCGATCCCCTTCGCGCAGGCCCGCGCGGGCAAGCCGGATGGCGTCCGAGACCGCGGCGATGGCCTCGTTCTGTCCGACGACGCGCCTGTGCAGCCGGTCCTCCATATGCAGAAGCTTCTCCTTCTCCTCCACAGTCAGTTCCGTCACCGGAATGCCGGTCAGCTTCGAGACGACCTGAGCGACGTCCGCGGCGCGCACCTCGGAAGAGCCTGACGCCTGCGCGCGTTTCCACTCCTCGGTCGCCTTCTTCAGATCTGCCTCTTTTTCGGTCAGACGCGCGCCGATTTCGGCGGCTTCGTCGAAATGCTTGCGTGCGGCGGCATAATCCTGCTCACGTTTCAGCTGCCTGACCTCAGCGTCCATCTCTTGCGCCTCGACGGGACGTGCACTCTTGGCAAGCTTCACGCGCGCCGAGGCCTGGTCGATCAGGTCAATTGCCTTGTCGGGCAGGAACCGCGCCGTGACATAGCGGTCCGACAACTCGGTTGCCGCGATGATCGCTTCGTCCGAGATCGTGACCTTGTGATGCGCCTCGAACATGTCGCGCAGGCCACGCAGGATCATGATGGTCTGGGCTATGGTCGGCTCCTCGACATAGACCGGCTGGAAACGGCGCTCCAGCGCCACGTCCTTTTCGATGTATTTCTGATACTCGTTGAGCGTCGTTGCCCCGATCAGGTTCAACTCGCCGCGTGCCAGCGCGGGTTTGAACACGTTGGCAATATCGAGGCCCCCCTCACCGCCGCCCTGCCCCGCACCCACGATGCTGTGGATCTCATCGATGAAGAGAACCAGGCTTTCCTTCTGCTCAAGGATTTCCTTCAGGATCTCCTGGAGCCGTTCCTCGAATTCCCCCCGGTACTTGGCCCCCGCCACCAGCGCGTTGACGTTCAGTTCGACCAGCCGCTTATCGGCCAGCGCTTCGGGCACCTCGCCGGCCAGGATACGCTGCGCCAGCCCTTCGACGATCGCAGTCTTGCCGACGCCCGGATCGCCGATCAGCACAGGGTTATTCTTCTTGCGCCGCGCCAGAACCTCGATGGTGGTCTCGATCTCACGCGCGCGCCCGAAGACGGGGTCCAGTTTGTTCTCGGCCGCCAGCTTCGTCAGATCGCGCGAATATTTATCGAGGTTGGGCGTATTGCTCGGCGCATCGACGCGTCCCCCCTCGGCACCCCGGCCGACGACCTTCGTGACTTTTTGGCGGATTGCCTGGGACGACAGGCCATAGCGGCGCAGGATATCGGCGGCCATGCCCTCCCCTTCTTCGGCCAATCCGATCAGCAGGTGTTCGGGACCGACATAGGAATGACCCAGATCCGAAGACGCCTGTAAGGCGCGCGCCATGGCGTCCTTCACGCGGGGTGCGACGCCGATCTGCGTCGTCTCCGAGACATCCTCTGCCTTGCCGCGCGGGGCCGCGTCTTCAAGTTGCTGCCGCAGATCGGTGGACGAAACCTTGAACTGGTCAAGTATCGTCGCGACAACCTCGCTTCCGGTCAGCGCCAGCAACAGGTGTTCGGTATCGACCTCCCTGCGCCCGAATTCTGTCGCGGTGCGGGCGGCATCCTGCAACAGCTTCTCGGCCTGGGAACTCAGTCGTTCCGTCAGGGCGCCGCCATGCCGCTGGCCAGCCTGCATCGTATCAGCCTCACCGGCTGACCGTTCGGTCCCGGCCCCTCTGTATGTCTGGAACAACCCGTCACCGATGAAATCGTCGAAAAGGCTGCCGCGCCGCCCAAACAGCGATTCAAGCGGCGAACTGGACTGCTGCTGCCGTGCCGCAAGACGTCGGTAATCTACATCGCAAAGCTCTACGGTGCGCCGCTGACCGTTTTCCACGATCTGAGCGCGCAGGCTTGCAGGACGGGTGTTGCAAATGTCGCAAATACCATTCGCCATGTGATGCTCTCCTGATGCAATTTTCTGATGCAATTCTTCGGCACGGGGGGTCTCGTGCGGGCCGACACGTGCCAGACCAACACGGAACCTGCGCCCGTGGATTGATTGATATCAACGGCTGCCACGTTCAGTCTAGGTCACAGCCGCGCCGAAGCCGGTATAGGAAATAAGATGCACAGCATCACCTTCCCATCCTCACCGCAGCGGCTTCTGCGTCTGCCCGTTTCGCGCTTCAGATACGTTGATCCCGATCAACCCGCCGCCCGCCATCTCATGGCAGGACTGTCCCGGATTCCAGCCGCGACGTTCGCCAAGAGGGTACGGAAACCGCCCGCACGAAAGGTCATCATGAAAAACGCAAGCCTTCTCATCCTGGTCTCCGGTTCGGCAAAAGCCGAAGATCTCGATCCGATCCTGCAATCCGCCGACGCGGAGCGGATGCACCTGTCGTTTCTGGTCCTTGGGGGCCTGCCCCGCACTCCGATCTATTCCTACGGAACGGAAGCCTATGGCATTCCCATGATCCCGGACATCTGGCAGGAGGAAATCGAAACGGCGACCGCTGGGCTGACCGAGACCGCCAAGATGATCGAAGCGCGCCTCGACGCTTCCGGAGCGACCGGCGACGTTGACACTCTCGCCTGCGATCTTGCCGCCCTGCCGGCCATCGTCGGCCAGCGGGCGGCAACCTGCGATGCCGTCGTGATATCGAACGACCTGCGGGGCAACGACTCCCTGTTTCGCAACGCCGTCCAGGGCGTCCTCTTTCAATCCCCGTCCGGTGTCATCCTCAATGCGACCCGCGCCGCTTCCGCCCTCCAACCCACCCGCATCTTCATCGCGTGGGACACCGGCCTTCCGGCAGCGCGCGCCGTCCATGCCGCCCTGCCCCTGCTGAAGGAAGCGTCTCATGTGACGATCGCGGTCTTCGATCCCGTCACGTCACAGGACCGCTACGGAGAAAACCCCGGTTCGGATGTCGCACGCTGGCTGAGCCATCACGGATGTCATGTCGACCTTCAGCAATATCCGAGTGGCGGAGAAGAGATCGGAACCTGCATCCAGAAGCGCGCTACCGAGACGGGGGCCGATCTGATCGTGATGGGAGCCTATGGCCACTCCCGCATGCGACAGGCCGTCTTCGGAGGGACCACAAAGTCGATGGTCGAGCAGAGGGACAGGCCTGTCATGCTCGCGCATTGATCTGCCCGAGACGCGCCATTTTCTTCGGTCTACCGACTTGGCCATCCTGCCAACGATTTCGGCCTTCTTGCCAAGGGTAACATGCAGATGGCGACGTGGCGCGGCCGACCAGAGGAAAATTATCCCGACACTCCGGCCAGACGTGCCGGGGCGCAAATTCAGGGTGTTCCTGAAACCCCATCCCGCAGACCCTGATCTGCGGTTTGTCGCAGGTCCGTCTGTCCGGCCACCTGCGGATTTATCCTCAGGGCACGGAGCGCGTTGAGGATGACCGCAATGTCGATAACCTCCTGCAACAGTGCGCCCTGGACCGGGGTGATATACCCCAGCGCTGCAACGACCATTCCCGCCACCGAAAGGCCCAGCCCCGCGACAACGCTTTGAAGCGCAATTCTGTGCGCTCCGCGCGCCACCTCGATGCCCGACAGCAGACGGTCCAGTCTGTCGACCAGAAGCACCACGTCCGCCGCCTCGACCGATGCGGCCGCGCCGCGGGCCCCCATGGCCACGCCGACGTCTGCCGACGCCAGCGCAGGCGCATCGTTCACGCCGTCGCCCACCATCATCACCGTCCCCTGGCTCCGCTCGGAAAGAACCAGGCTTACCTTCTGATCGGGTGTCAGGTCGGCGTGAACCCCGTCCAGCCCCAGAGTGCCGGAAACCGCATCCGCGACGACGCGACGATCGCCTGTCGCCAGTATGATCCGCTGGATTCCGGCTTTCCTCAGGCCCGCAAGAAGCGTGGCGGTGCCGGATCGCAATGAATCTGCCAGAACGAAATGACCGGCCAGCACCCCATCGACTCCCAGGGCGACAACCACGGAACCCGGATCACCGGAAACCCGGCTGACGTCGTTGACCACATTGCCCGAGGTGCGGGCAGCGACGAAGCCGGGGCTCCCGACCAGAACGGCCTGACCGTTGATAGTGCCCGCAACGCCCTCGCCCGCGGTTTCCACGACATCCGCAGGGACCGGCAGAACAAGGCCGCGGTCCCGTGCTACGGCGACGATGGCCTGTGCAATGGGATGTTTCGACGCCTGATCCATGGCCGCGGCAAGAAACAGCATGTCATCGCCGGACAGGTTGCCATGCGACTGTGTGGACACGATCCGGGGTTGCCCGTCGGTCAGCGTGCCGGTTTTGTCCAGGATCAGCGTGCGGATGCCTGCCAGCGCCTCAAGCGGCGCAGCCCCTTTGACCAGCACGCCGAAGTGCGTGGCCCGCGACAGCCCGGCCACAAGCGCCACCGGCACCGCCAGGATCAGCGGACACGGAGTCGCCACGACCAGCACGGCGACCGCCCTGACCGGATCGCCCGTGAACCACCAGGCCGCCGTCGCCAGCGCTACGGTCACGGCCAGGAAAAGCAGCGAATAGCGATCGGCCATACGCGCCATCGGTGCCTTGGACTTCTGTGCCGCCTCGACCAGCCTGACAATCCCGGCATAGGTGCTGTCCGCCGCGCGGCGGCCTGCGCGCAGATCGAACGTTTCGCCCGCATTCATCGCGCCGCTCATCACGTCGTGTCCCTGCGCCAGACGAATGGGCATTGCCTCGCCCGTTAGTGCCGACTGATCGACCAGCGCCGCGCCACTTGCCACCGTGCCGTCGACGGGTGCCACTTCGCCCCGGCGGACCAACAGCAGATCGCCTGGCTCGATATTATCGAGGGAAACATCCTCCAATGTGCCATCCGCATATCGCGTGGCGGTTCTGGGGACCCGCGACAACAAGGCGCTCATCTCGCGTCGCGCGCGGCCTGCGGCGAAGCTTTCCAGATAGGTTCCGCCCGAATACATCACCGCCACGACGGCTGCGGCCAGCGTTTCGTCGAACACGAGCGCGGCCGACATCGACAGGGCCGCGACGATATCGAGACCGACATCTCCGTTTCGAAGACTGCGCACGATTTCGACCAGGAGCGCGGCAAGGATCGGCACGACACCGACCGACCACACGAGGTCCGCTGACCCGCCACGGCCCATGGCAAGAAGCGCAAGCCCCGTCAGCAGGCCCAGAAGCCCGATGACCAGAAGTGCCAGATCCCGGCGTGTCGATAAGAATGCCGCCATCCGTGTATTCCTTCCAGATCGGTTTGTGCGCCGCTTCATCTTCGAACGTCGCATCTGCGATGCCCCGGTTTCGGTGCGAAGGCCGGCCATGCGAAATCCAGGTGCACCGCTGGCAGGATGACGTCGCAGGCTAAGGTCCTGAATTGCAGCCATTGCCGGTTGATCGAAATCAACCTCTCTCGCCAACCGCTCCGAATACGCGTTCGCATCGGTCCGGGTGATGAGGATCGGGTTCTTGCGGCCCCGGCGCGTCGGTATGCGAGGCAAGCTCCCTGCATTAATATGGCGTCACCGGACCCGGCCGCGCCGCGCCGCCCTGCGCATCAGCGAACTGGTGTTTCAGGGGTAAATCAGATGTCCGGGCAACGTCCGACTTGGATCACCCCTATATCCGACGTGGATCACCCTTGGATCGACCCGGTCAAAATCGGGTCTTGCACCCTGTCGCAACGGGGGCTATCTCGCCCCTCGTAGTGCGCTGGTAGCTCAGTTGGATAGAGTACTTGACTACGAATCAAGGGGTCGGGGGTTCGAATCCTCCCCAGCGCGCCAAAGCCTCCTTTTCCGCAATAGCTTGCAGCCCGATGCTCGGCATCATTCCGATGGTCGCCGCCTGAACCATCTGCCCGCAGCATCCGCTCGCCCAAGGGGCACGTCATTCTTTGACGAACGGACTCTATACAAATCGGGTTGGATTTAGGGCGCAGGACGTTTGCCCGCGACCGATATTGCCTTGAAGACAGCGCAGGATTTGGCTACCCCGTAATGTATGCGGGTGTAGCTCAATGGTAGAGCATTTGCTTCCCAAGCAAGTGACGAGGGTTCGATTCCCTTCACCCGCTCCAATCCTGCCGACCTCGCGTTCTCGCCCTCTAACCTCCTGCAGGGAATGGGCCAGCTCCGCAGTTCATCACAGGCGGGAAACAGAAATGTCGCCTGCGTTTGCAATCTCAACCCGAGGCATATCCCTTCAATTATTTTTAATATTTTCAATGCTTTACACAGCTACATTAATGTGGTTGCGCCCGTGTCACCCGGCGCTAAAACCTCCGCATGACAATCCCGCTTCTGACATCCCTCGCCAGTGCCGCCCTGCGGGACATCGGCATCCCGGCCCCCTTTACCTTCGGACAGGCCGACCGCGTGCGCTTTCACGAATTGGATGTGCTCAACCACGTCAACAACGCCCGCTACCTGTCCTGGTTCGAGACATTTCGCATCGCCTATCTTCGCGACTACGGCATCAGCACATACTCCGATATAGCAAGCCGCCCGGTGCTGGTGCTGAAATCCGTCGCCGTCGACTACAAGGCCCCGCTGCACCTTGAGGATATCTACATCGTCGCCGGACGCACACGCGCATTTCGCAATACATCCTGGACGATGGAATACGGCGTCTGGTCCGAAGGACGTCTCTGCGCGACAAGCACGGCAGTTATTGTGCTGATGGAAGCAGATTTTGTCACACGTAAAAAGCTGCCTGACAGTTATGTCAAAGCGTTCACCGGACGCGACGGTGCGGTTTACGAGGGGTGAGCGGGTAAAGTCGGTCCCCCAGCATTGTATATTGACCAAGGATGAAATGTCAGCCGCGCCAAGCCTGCAGTTTCGCAAGAAGCGTACGGGTTGACGCGTCCTTGGCCGACGCGTCGCCCCCTTCGACCAGCGGACCCAGCGAAGTGGCCAGTTCCTTGCCGAGTTCCACCCCCCATTGGTCGAAACTGTTGATATCGAGCATCATACCTTCGACGAAAACCCGGTGTTCATAGAGCGCGACGATACCGCCCAGAACCTCGGGCGTGAGGCGCGGATAGATCAGCGTCGTAGACGGGCGATTGCCTGGGAACACGCGGTGGGCTGCCTGACGTTCCAGTTCCGCGCCATCGAAGCGGTCGGCGATGGTGGCGCGTGCTTCGTCAAGGCCGCGGCCTTTCAGCAAAGCTTCGGACTGGGCCAGGCAGTTGGCGATCAGCAATCTGTGGTGATGATCCAGCGCCGGTTCCGACCCCATTGCCGCGATCATGAATTCGCAGGGAACCGGCGTGATGCCCTGATGGATCAACTGGTAGAACGCGTGCTGTCCGTTGGTCCCCGGCTCCCCCCAGACTACGGGACCGGCGGGGCCCGGTAACGGATCGCCCGCCACGGTGACGCCCTTGCCGTTGCTCTCCATCTCAAGTTGCTGAAGGTAGGCGGGCAGGCGCGACAAACGGTTGTCATAGGGCAGCACGGCGCGGGTCGGATAGCCACAGACCTGATGGTGCCATATGCCCTGCAAGGCCAGCAGAACAGGCATGTTTTCCGCCAGGGGCGCGGTGCGGAAATGGGCGTCCATCTCGCGCGCACCTTTCTGGAAAGCATCGAAATTGCCAGGTCCGATGGCAATCATCAGCGACAGGCCGATCGGACCCCAGACAGAATAGCGTCCGCCCACCCAATCCTCAAACCCGAAGACGCGGGACGGGTCGATGCCGAAGGCGGTGGTCTTGTCTTCCGCCGTCGACAGTGCCGCAAACTGCGCCGCCGGGTCGCTTATCGTTTCCGCCATCCAGTCGCGGGCGGTTCGTGCGTTGGTCAGCGTCTCGATCGTTGTAAACGTCTTGGATGCGACGATCACCAGCGTCGTCGCCGGGTCCAGATGTCGCGCCGTGTCGGCCCAATCGGCCCCGTCAACATTCGATACGAAATGGCAGCGCGGGCCGTCGTGGAACGGCGCCAGGGCCAGCGTCGCCATCGCCGGACCAAGGTCCGATCCGCCGATGCCGATATTTACTACGTCAGTGATGCGCCCGCCCTGCCCCTGAAAGGTGCCGTCGCGCACGTCGCCCGCGAAGGCGCGCATCCGTTTTAGCGTCGCCTGAACGCCCGGCATCACATCGGACCCATCGACCATCACCGCGTCCTGTCCGCGCAATGCGGTGTGCAAGACGGCGCGGTCCTCGGTCTGGTTGATGCGCTCGCCCGCGAACATCGCATCGCGGCGTGCGGGCAGGTCGGATGCCATTCCAAGGAGAGTGTCCAGCGCATCGACGGTCAGAGTGGTCTTGGACATATCGAACATGAATGCCCCGGCGCTAGCCTGCATTCTGGCGTTTCGATTGTCATCCTTCAACAAATCAGCAATGCGCTGTTTGGGTTGCCCACGCAGAGTTTCAATCCCTGTCCAGAAGTCCATCGTCGTCTCCTCAAGGGGCCCAGTGGACGGTGGCGTCCTTCAGAAAAGCAGCTATCGGCGCGGTCATCGGGTCAAGTTTGCGGGCGCGTTCCAGGACCGCACGCTTCTCGTCCCCCATGATCAGAATGTGGGTTTCCATCGCTTCCGACAACACCCGGCGCGATAGGGTGACACGCGGTTCCTCCGCCCCCTCGGCGCGCATCGGCACAAGGATCGGGGCCGCGTTCGACATCGCAAGCGCCAGTTTATCGGCACCGGGGAAAAGGCTGGCAGTGTGCATGTCCGACCCCATCCCCAGAAGCAGAAGCGAGATCGGAAATTCGCCGTCGAAACCGGGCTCCAGTGCAGGGATGCCGTCTTCCGGTGTTGCCGCGTCATTCACCATCGGGACCAGCGTCGCCTTTGCCGCCTGACCCGTTAGCAGGGTCGTTTTCAAAAGTGTCGTATTTGACCGCGGATGTCCTTCCGGGACCCAGCGTTCGTCATTCAGGAAGACATGGACGCGCGACCAGTCAAGGTCGACGCCGGACAATATCTCGAAGATCGGACCGGGGGACGACCCGCCGGACACGCAAAAACTGGCGTGATCGTGGACCATCAGACTGTTCTTGAGTGCCGATGCCAGTCTGTCCGCCAGCCCCATGGCCAGCATTTCACGGTCGGCATATTCCTGCAAATCCATAGATCAATCCTCCAGATCGCGCCACCGACGTCCATCGCGATGCATCAGCATAAGCGCGTCCTCCGGCCCCGAAGAGCCTTGCGCGTAGGCTTGTGGCCTGTCGCCGCGTTCTTCCCAGCCCTCGATGATCGGGTCGGTCCAGGCCCAGGCCGCCTCGACCTCGTCGCCGCGCATGAACAGGGTCTGGTTGCCGCGGATCACATCCATGATGAGCCGCTCGTAAGCATCGGGTATTTCCTCGCCATCAGGTCCAAGTGCCTCCGCGAACGACATGTCCAGCGGCACATTGACCAGACGCATACCGCCCGGCCCCGGTTCCTTGATCGTGACCGACAGGTCCATGCCTTCGTCCGGTTGCAGGCGGATCGTCAGCGCGTTGGCCATCGACCCTTCGTCACGATCGAAGATGGAATGCGAGGTCTCCTTGAACTGGATGACGATCTCGGACATCCGCTTGGTCATGCGCTTTCCGGTCCGCAGGTAGAAGGGTACGTGCTTCCACCGCCAGTTCGAGATGCCGATTTTCAGCGCGACATAGGATTCGGTGCGCGAATCCGGGTTTTCAGCGTCCTCCACATAGGATGGCTCCTTGCCCGCCTTATACTGGCCGCGCACGACGTCCTTTTGGCCAACCGGGTCCAAAGCACGGATTACTTTCAGTTTTTCGTCGCGCAAGCGATCCGGATCGAACTGACTGGGCGGTTCCATCGCGGTCAGGCAAAGCAATTGCATCAGATGGTTTTGCACCATGTCCCGCATAGCGCCAGACTTGTCGTAATAACTGCCGCGCCCGCCGACACCGACGGTCTCGGCCACAGTGATCTGTACGTGATCGATATAGCGTTCGTTCCAGAGCGGTTCGAACAATACGTTGGCAAAGCGCACAGCCATCAGGTTCTGCACCGTTTCCTTGCCCAGAAAATGGTCGATACGGTAGATTTGCGTCTCGTCGAAACTGGCGGCCAGATCGGCGTTCAGCTTTTTGGCAGTCTCGAGGTCCGTACCGAAAGGTTTCTCCACCACAAGCCGCGAATTTTCGCAGGCGATGCCATGGGACCGCAGCTTTTCCGCCAGCGTTCCGAAGATTGAAGGTGCGACCGAAAAGTAGAATGCCTTGATCGCCTCGTCGCGCACCGATTTCTTCAGTTCGGCCCAGCCACTGTCGCCTTTGGCGTCGATAGCAATATAACTGCACTGATTCAGAAACGTCTCGATGGTCGCCTTGTCGCGCTTGGATTTGGAGACGAATTCTTCCAAAGCTTCTGCAACCAGTTTCCGAAAACCGGCGTCGTCCAGCTTGGACCGCGCGGCACCTATCACGCGCGCATCCTGTGGCATCTGACCGGCCAGGAACCGACGATAGAGCGAAGGCAGGATCTTGCGTGTGGCAAGGTCGCCTGTGGCCCCGAAAAGAACCAGATCGAACGTATCGACGGGAATCGTGCGAGAGACCATGAGACGGCTCCTGTTTTTCTGTTACCGCTAACGGGCCTTCGTTACCCGGCGGCTTGATGTGTGTCTAGCCGTTGTGGGCAGGCTGTCCAATACACCGTCTGGGCGGCTGACCTGACCGCCGCCGACGCGCGCCTTTACGCCGGTCGTTCCGGGGAAGCTGGTGGGCAGGCCGCGCAAGACGCGTACAGCAAGGAAGGCAAAGGCCTGCGCCTCCAGCATGTCACCGTTCAGGCCCACATCTTCGATGGGGGCGACGTCGACCGTAAGGGCCGTCAGCGCGTCCATGATAGCCGGGTTCAGGCGTCCGCCGCCCGTCACCAGAAGGCGCGTCGGCATTGTCGGGCATTGCGTCAGCGCGTGACCGACACTGGCTGCGATCACGGCAACCCAGGTCGCGGCGGCATGACTGGGTGGCAGGGCGTCGATAGCAGCCCCGGCCTGTCGGAAGGCGTCCCGGTCGAGCGATTTCGGCGGTATCCGGTAGAAATAGGTGTGGTGCATCAGTTGCGCGACAAGGTCCGGGGCGGCGCAGCCTTCCCGCGCCAAGGCACCGTCCCGGTCGAATGGCTGGCCCAGCCAATCCATGCAGAGATCATTGATCGGCGCATTCGCGGGGCCGGTGTCGAAGGCCAGAAGCGCGCCATCGTCCTCCATCGCGCGGGCCGGGTCGATCCACGTCAGATTGCCGACGCCACCCAGATTGAGGATCGCAATTGGCTGCACAGCACCGATATGGCGCGCGCAGGCATGGTGGAAGGCCGGGGCCAGCGGCGCGCCCTCGCCGCCCAGCGTGACATCGGAAGTGCGGAAATCCCAGACGACGGGGGTTTGCAACACCTCGGCCAGAAGCGCGCCGTCGCCGACCTGATGCGTGCGGCGGCCTGCGGGGTCATGGGCCAACGTCTGGCCGTGGAAACCGACGACCTGCACGCCTTCAAAACGCGACAACAGGCGGGCATGCGCGGTTTCCACGACTTCCGCAGCCTGTGCCACACCCGCCTCGCCCGGCCAGCGGCCCATGGCGGCAGCGATCACCGCGCGGTCGGTAGCGGTATATTCCTGGTAGTCGCTGGCCCCGAACCCGGCGATCGTTTCGCCATCGGTCAGCAGCTCCGCCGCATCGACACCATCCATCGACGTGCCGGACATCGCCCCAAGGGCGCGAATGGGCTCCATGCGACTTTCCCTCACCTGTTGCCCGCGTTAAGGCGGGTCCAGTCACAGATGTACCGGAAGACCCATGACCTACCACCCCAAATCAGACTTCATGCGCGTGATGACGGAACGCGGCTTTCTGGCCGACTGCACCGATTATCAGGGGCTGGACGAAGCTTTGATCGCAGGCATCGTGCCGGGATATATCGGCTTCGACGCCACTGCGTCGTCGCTGCACGTCGGATCATTGATCCAGATCATGATGCTGCGCTGGTTGCAGAAATGCGGTGGCAAGCCGATCGTCCTGATGGGTGGGGGCACGACCAAGGTAGGCGACCCCAGCTTTCGCGCCGACGAACGCCCGCTGCTGACAGAAGAACAGATCGATGCGAACATCGCGGGCATTCGCGCGGTATTCGATAGTTACATATCATTCGGCGACGGAGCGTCCGACGCCCTGATGCTGAACAATGCGGAATGGCTCGACGGGCTGAATTATCTGACGTTCCTGCGCGATGTCGGGCGCCATTTCAGTATCAACCGGATGCTGTCGTTCGAGAGCGTGAAGTCCCGGCTGGACCGGGAACAGTCGCTGTCGTTCCTCGAGTTCAACTACATGATCCTTCAGGCCTACGACTTCATGGAACTGCATCGCCGTCACGGTTGCCTTTTGCAGATGGGCGGATCGGATCAATGGGGCAACATCGTCAACGGCATCGACCTGACGCGGCGCATTCTGGACGATGCCGTGTTCGGCCTGACTTCGCCCCTGCTGACCACGTCGGACGGCAAGAAGATGGGCAAGTCGCAGTCGGGGGCGATCTGGCTGAACGGCGACCTGCTGTCGGCCTATGAGTTCTGGCAATTCTGGCGCAACACGACAGATGCCGACGTGGGACGGTTCCTCAAGCTCTATACGGAGCTTCCGGTCGAGGAATGCGACCGTCTCGGCGCGCTGGAGGGGTCGGACATCAACGCGGCAAAGGTGCGGCTTGCCAACGAGGTCACAACCCTTTTGCATGGCGCTGACGCGGCGGCAGCGGCGGAAGCCACGGCCCGCGAAGTCTTCGAGAAGGGCGGCGCGGGGGACGACCTGCCGACTGCCATCGTTTCATCGTCCGAGGCTGCCGAGGGCATTTCCATTGTCCAGTTGTTTGTCCGCGCAGGATTGGCCAAGTCCGGCAAGGAAGCGAAACGCCTGATCGCCGAAGGCGGAGCGAAAATCAACGATGCGGCCGTGACCGACCCCGGACTGGTTCTGGATGCGACTGACTTGGCCTGCCCGGTCAAACTGTCCGCTGGACGCAAGCGGCATGCGCTGATCCGTATGACAGATTGACGCGGGAACCATGCATATCGGTCGAAAGTTTGGTTGTCGTCGACCCATCGCAATTACAGGAGGACCGCCATGAGCCCCCCCGACACCAATGTCGAGAAGCAGAAGCAGAAGCACGCAGGTCCGATCATCGGAATTACTGCGGGTTTGGTCTTCGCCGCAATCATTCTGGTCGTCTATCTGTTCTTTATCGTTTCACCCGAAGACAACTCTCCGGACAATACGCCGACCGGAGATGCGGTCCAGACCGATGGCAATGCCACCATCCAACCGAGCGATGCGGCGACAGACCAGAACCCGTCAAGTAACTGACCCCTCGTCAGAACATGCAATGGGCCGCCCCGATGTGGCGGCCCAGACAATTTCGATCTGCTGATCTGTTATCGTTTCAATCGATGACTCGAACCTCGGTCATGACGTCCGGATTGTCCTGAACGCTACCGTTTGGTCCCTGTCCGCGCTTGATCTGCTCGACCACGTCCATGCCGCCGGTCACGCGCCCGACAACGGTGTATTGACCATTCAGGTTTGCCGCAGGGGCGAACATGATGAAAAACTGGCTGTTGGCGGAATTCGGATTGGACGACCGCGCCATGCCAACCACGCCCTGCTCGTAGGGAATGTCCGAAAATTCCGCGTCCAGATCGGGACGGTCACTGCCACCTGTTCCGGCCAGATCGAGGTTGGTGCCGGCGCGACCATATTGCACGTCGCCGGTCTGGGCCATGAAGCCGTCGATCACGCGATGGAAAACGACGCCGTCATAGGCCCCTGCTTCGGCCAGCGCCTTGATCTGAGCAACGTGAGCCGGAGCCACGTCTTCCAGCAGGTCGATGGTGATCGTGCCATTCGCTTCGCCCGTCACGTCGATTTCGAGGCCGACGGCGAATGCGGCAGATGCCGACGAGAGGCTGATCGCCAGAGCACAAAATATCTTACGCATCGGCAGCCACCTTGACTGTGATCATCTTGTCGGGGTTCGCGGGCGGCTCGCCACGGGCGATCTTGTCGACATGGTCCATGCCCTGGGTGACGCGGCCATAGACGGTATACTGCCGGTTCAGGAAATGATTGTCGCCGAAGTTGATGAAAAACTGGCTGTTGGCAGAATCCGGGCTGGCAGAACGGGCCGCGCCAAGGGTGCCACGGTCATGCGGCACGCCGGAAAATTCAGCCTTGAGATCGGGCTTTTCGCTGCCGCCGGTTCCGGCGCGCGCGGTGTTGCCGCCCTCCTTGCCATGCTCGACGTCGCCGGTCTGCGCCATGAAGCCATCGATCACGCGGTGAAAAACCACCCCGTCGTAGGCGCCTTCACGGACCAGTTCCTTCATCCGTTCGCAGTGACCGGGCGCTACGTCGGGCAACAGTTCGATATGGACGGGGCCGTCCTTCAACTCGATGATGATGGTGTTCTCGGGGTCTTTGATGTCGGCCATCGGGGCCTCCTGATGTGATGTCCGGCGATTAGCTAAGGCATCGCGCGGGCAAGGGAAACCCATCGTGCACGCGCGACCCGTGTAACGGTTGCATTATGCCTGTTTGCCGGCGGCGGCATGAAGGCGCTCAATCTCTTGCGGGTCCAGTGCCAGCGCCGTGGCGAACCGTTGCAGATAGGCCCGTTCCGACGACGCATCGGGGTCGATGGCAGTCAGGGCGGCGGCATAGACCTCGGCCTCGTGACCGCGGGGAACGTCGCGGGCCAGCGCTTCCGGGTTCAGCGGCTCGGACAGGGCGTCGCGGATGGCCTGTTGATCTTCGGGCGTGTCGGCATCGCCCATGATGTCGTCCAGAGCCTGCCGTTCCCCGGCGTCGATTTCACCGTCGGCGCGCACAGCCTGACCGATCGCCCGGATCATTGCGGCGGCCGTTGCTTCGTCCTGCGGGCCCTGTTCGGCGCGGCGCATCACATCAGCGTCACTGCCCTGCGCCATGGCAGACCCGCCCGCCATCGCGGCCAAACCGCCCAGCAGTCCCCCCATATCACCAGAGCGAGCCGTGCCGGAGGACCCACCAAGCGAGCTTAGTATGCCGCCCAGACCGCCCGATGAACCGGCGCCCGTCGTGCCGCCGCCCAATGACCCGAGCAAACCGCCAAGACCCCCGGATGACGACGACCCGGCGGTGGTTGTGGATGATCCGCCTGCCCCGGCCAGCCTGTCCTTGAGTCCGGCCATGCCGCCCCCTTTGCGGAACGCCTGATAGCCCTTGGCGGCAGCAAAAGCCAAAGCCATTCTCATGGCAGTTTTCTTGAGCGACATCGGAAATCTCCCGGCTGGTTCAGATGCCGGAAGATCTAGCACGGGGCGCAGCTGGGGCCACAGGTTCAGTTCGAAGGCAGCAGGTTCGGCACGATCGTGACGATTGACGGGAAAATCCACAGGATTGCCAGACCCAGAACCTGGATCAGCACGAAGGGGATCACCCCGCGATAGATATGCCCCGTCGTCACCTGCTTGGGCGCGACGCCCCGCAGATAGAACAATGCGAACCCGAAGGGCGGCGTCAGGAAAGACGTCTGAAGGTTCACCGCGATCATGATCGTGACCCACTTCGGATCGAAGGTGCCGCCATAAATGACAGGCCCGACGATGGGAATGACGATGTAGATGATCTCCAGGAAATCGAGGACGAAGCCCAGCACGAACAGTACCAGCATCACAATCAGGAAGACTTTCAATTCGCTGTCGAAGCTTTTGAGGAAGTCCTGGATGTAATATTCTCCGCCAAAGGAAATCAGCACCAGGTTCAGCAGCTGCGACCCGATCAGGATGGTGAAGACCATCGACGTAACCTTGGCCGTCTCGCGCACGACAGGGCCCAGAACGCCGGTGCGCAGCAATACCCAGGAGGCATAGAGCAGGCCCAGAAACGCCCCGTGATAGGCCAGTTGCGCGATGATCAGCGCGATCCAGTCGGCGGCGGTCGTGGTTGCCAGCCCTGTGCGCAGGTCGAAATTCACACCGAACAGCAGCATGACCACGATGGCCAGCGACGCCAGCAGGATCGACACGCCGGAGCGGCCTTCTTCCTGCAACTTGCGATAGGCAGCCAGCATGATCGCGCCACCGGCACCCAGTGCCGCGGCGGGCGTCGGGTTGGTGATGCCCCCGAGGATGGACCCCAGGACGGCAATGATCAGGACCAGCGGCGGGAACACGACCCGGATCAGTTCGTTTTGCGCCAGACGTTCGAAGGCGGGCCAGACGCCGTAGAGCGTGATCGCCATCGGTACCGCCATCAGGACAAATGTGGTGCCCGGTGACGTCATCGGTCCGATCAGCACGGCATCAAGGATGAAGGCCAGCAAGACGCCGCCCGCTCCGATCAGCAGAGGCCGCGCATCGGCCAGTGGATTGATGCCCCGCGCGGCGGCCAGAACGATGCCCATGCCGATGAACAGGATCGCAATTCCGGAACCGATGGGGGCGGCATTTCCGATTGCCGCAGTGCGCGCGGCGATCAGTTCTTCCGCCGAAAGCTGACGAGACAGCTGCACCCCGCCCGCATCGTTGATTGCGGCCTGTTCGGCCACGGCGATGTCCCAGGCTTCCTGACCATGCAACTCGATCATCGCGGCCTGACACGAGGCGGAGACGTTGGTGCGCAGTGAGGAGGTTTCGCCCGCCTCGCTGAAACTGCTGACGACAACGTCCTGCGGTCCGATCAGGCCTGCGAAGCCAAGGGCGATGGCCCCTATGATCAAAAGGATCGGCACACCGACAAGCCATAGCCAGGCGTCCTGTTTGGTCGTGGTCGAGGGGCGGCCCTCCTCGAACTGGACCGCCGGAGCTTTGGAAGGATTCAAGAGGGCGTAGCCGAAGGCATAGGCCCCATACAGGAACGCCAGGAAGATGCCCGGCAGGAGAGCCGCCTGAAACAGAGTGCCGACCGAGACGACGGCGGGCTGCCCCAGATAGGTCAGCGCATCTGAGCAGCCGGCAAGTGCGGCCCGCTGTTCCTGCGCGGTAGAATAGATGTCACCTGCCAGTGTGCCCAACAGGACAATCACGATGGACGGCGGAATGATCTGACCCAGGGTTCCGCTTGCAGCGATTACGCCGGTCGCCAGTTCGGGCGAGTAATTATTGCGCAGCATCGTCGGCAGGGCCAGCAGCCCCATGGTTACGACGGTCGCGCCCACGATGCCGGTCGAGGCGGCAAGAAAGGCCCCGACGATCACGATGGAGACGGCCAGGCCGCCCGGCAAGGGGCCGAAAACGCGCGCCATCGTGGTCAGCAGGTCATTGGCGATTTTCGAGCGTTCCAGCGTGATGCCCATCATCACGAACATCAGCACCGCCAGCAGCGTTTCAATCGACGCACCCGCGATCACACGCTCGTTCATGCGATTGACGATGAAGCCAATGTTGCGGTCCAGCGCGGTTTCCCAGCCCTGCGGGAACAGGGACACCGCCTCGCGCGGAAGGTCGGGGTATCGGAAGACCGAGATGCTGTCGCGGGCGACGCCTTCGGCGATCAGGGCGGCATATTCGGCAGAGTTGGTCGCGATGGCCTGATGGATTAGGATGCCCGCGCTATCGAGAGCGGCGATGATCGCGAAGCTGATCGTGCCGGCGCCCGCAATGGCGAAGGCCACCGGGAAGCCCGACATGATTCCCCCGAACAGGCAAAGGAAGACGATGATCAGGCCGACTTCGACCCCGTCCAAACCGAAAAGCATCTCGTGTCCCCTTCGGGCGTGGTTTGCCCGTGAATTCTATCGGGCGAGATCCGCCCGCTGTTTGGTTTGGGCGTGAACCGCCCTTGTCTTCAGTTGATTCTGGATGCCAGAGCGATGTCTTCGTCGCCTGTGATGTCGTAGTCCATGTACCGACCCGCACTCATCTCGCCTTCACGCAATTCCAGCCAACTGCGCCAGAAGAAGACGCAGGCCTGGAAAAATGCAGTGGCGACGAACAGCAGGATAAGGATCTTGAACAGGAAATAGGCATTGAACCCGTTCGGACTGAACCCGATGGTCTCGACGTTCCAGCGCATCGCCCGCGCTTTCAGCATCAGCCGGTCCAACTGATCCGAGGCGGATGTGGCCGGGGTAATCAGGCTGCGCCAGAGGAAGAACCACGAATACAGCCAGATCAGGATCAGCGCGGGCATCATGAACACCACGCTGCCGACCATGTCGATGATACGCTTGGTGCGATGCCCGACCGCGGAATAGACCAGATCGACACGCACGTGCCCGCCCTGAATGAACGTCCATGCGACGCAGAGGCTGACGATGATGGCGTTATAAAGCTTCAGTTCCTCGGAATACCACGAGAGATCCTTGGTGAAGACCGTACCGAATGGCCCAATGCTGATTTCCGAGACGCGGAAGATGCGTTGCAGGAAGACGATCATGATCTGCTGCATCACCATCAGAAAGCCTGCCCATGCGGCGATGCGCCCGGTCCAGTTCAGCACGAATTCCGACCCTCGGACCAGGCCCCAGCCAAATGGGCGCGACACACCGGTGGCGATGGTCAGGATCAGGAACAGGACGAGCAGGACGAAAAACAGCTCCTGACTGGCGCCATAATAAACGAAGCGCAGCACGGATTCGCTGTTTGACCAGTCCAGCCACGTGGCTGGATTCATGACGGCATAGACCAGATTATAGAACGCAAGACCCAGGTTCGTGAAGAACCAACTGATGGCATCAATCATTATGCCCCCCCGACATGGCACATGGGGGAGTCCCCCGTCGTACAGGCCCGCCCCCAAAGGGACGGGCCGCTATCTCTGGAAGCCGTCCATGGACGCCTGCCAAGGACAAATCAGCCGCGTACGCGGTCGCGTTGGGTCCGGTATTTGTCTTCCGAACGGGTGATCCAGTTCGTCGAGGCTTCCATGCTCTCCATCGCCGAGTTGTGGATCTTGGCAAACAATTCGTCGCCCATGTTCTCGTCGGTGACTTCCTGGCTGGCAACGCCCATCGCATCCCAGACGGCGTCGGGGAATTCGCGGACCGTCACGCCGCCGGACTGAAGCCGGGCCAGAGCGGAACCGTTGTTGGCCATGAATTGTGCCAGGTTCCACTGGTGACCTTCGCCGGACGCGATCTCGATGATCTTCTGGTGGGCGGGGGATAGCTCATCGAAGACGTCGCGATTGGTGGCGACGGTCAGGCCGGCACCAGGTTCGTGGAAACCGGCGGTATAATAGATCTTGGTGATCTCCTGGAAACCGGCCTTTTCATCGGCCCAGGGACCGATCCACTCGGTGCCGTCGATCGCACCCGAAGCCAGCGCCTGATAGACTTCCGATCCGGGCAGGTTCTGGACCGAGGCCCCCATCTTGCCAAGCGCCTGACCGCCGAGGCCGGGCATGCGGAACTTGAGTCCCTGGAAGTCTTCGGGGCTGTTGATTTCCTTGCGGAACCAGCCACCGGCCTGCGCGCCGGTATTGCCGCCGAGGAAGGATTTCAGACCGAAGATCTGGCCCAGCTCGTCGTGCAGTTCCATGCCACCGGCATGGTAATACCAGTTGGCCAGTTCCTGCGCGGTCATGCCGAAGGGCACGTTGGTGAAATAGGCATAGCCCGGATGCTGACCGACGAAGTAATAGTCAGCACCGTGGTACATGTCGGCCTGACCGGAGGTCACTGCGTCGAAAACCTCGAACGCGCCGACCAGTTCGCCAGCGGCCTTCAGATCGACGGTAAGCTGGCCATCGGACATGGCGGTGATGCTGTCGGCGACACGCTGAGCGCTGTCGTGGACACCGGCAAGGCCGCGGCCCCAGGTCGTGACCATGGTCAGGGTGCGTTTGCCCTGCGCATAAGCGGGTGCTGCGAGTGCGGCTGCACCGACGGTGGCGGCACCACCGAGCGTGGAATTTCTAAGGAATGAACGACGGTCCATCAATACCCTCCCTTGGGATTTTTTATGTCGCCCACCCTCCCGGCAGGCTGACGGCCCCCTTTGCGGGGCGTTCGGGGACACTAAGGAAAGCCATCGGCGTGTCAAATACCCGAAAATGCGTAGACGCGCCCACCCCTGATAACTGACGGCGCACCAAGGCATCAGCCGGGTGGGATGACCGGATCGCGTTCGAAACGCACGGTATCCAGGGCCGTCCGCACATCGCGGATTGTCTTGCGCCGCAATTCCTTTAGCTTCTGGGCTTCGGCCAGACTCTCGGCAGTCTGATCGAACAGAATATCCATCATCTGGTCTACCAAAGCGGTATCCTCGATATTCGTGAAATAATGGTCCTGCTTCATCCGGAAGATGCGGCGGTACCCCATGCTTTTCACGACTTCCCGTACTTCGTCGATCTGCCCCGGAAAGCTCTCGACCTGGAGAAACCCTTTATTCCCGCCAAGATACTCCCTCGCCCCGAGCAACGCCTTCAACTCGTGCCCTTCGACATCAAGCTTGAGCGCAAACGTCTCGCCACGCATGTCGTAGCCGTCGTCGATCCGGACCGTCTCGACCTCAACTGTATTGGTGGCCTTCCAGGCTGCGGGCATTGTGGACAGCAGGGCATTGTTCCCCGCCATCTTGCCGAACACGGCATATTCGCTGCGTTCCGCAACGTCCGATACGGCGGTGTTCTGAAGGTCGATTATCGCAGGGTCGGCCTGAAGTTCGGCGTTGCGGGACAGAACGTCGAAAGCGCCCTCGCCAGGCTCATAGGCATGAATCGATTGGACGGACGGAATCTGGCAAACCCGCACCGAATAGACGCCGATGTTTGCCCCGATGTCGAATACCCGCGTTGCGCCGATAAGCCTGACCAGTGCCGCGAACGCAGAAATCGCTCCGTGTTCGTAGTCGTAGGTCAAGTTCAGACGCTTGCGCGACGCACGCGAAAATCGGCCATAAATCGTATCCAGCGCGTCGTCAGGAAGGGGCGCAGTGTCGAGAACCATATTGAGATCTTTCCGTAGGAATGCGGTGCCCCGTCTGGCCCCACTCAAACCCAGTCAAACGCTGAAAAATGTGAAAAATTGGTTAATGGATGGATTTCACGTCAGCTGAAAGATCGGCGATTGAGTGCAAACTATGCTATATTCTTCGAACCTGCGCACTTTGACGCAGGATCGTGCGCTTTGTTTTTGCGCCCTTAGGGAGATTGTTTTTATGTATGCGCGTGTCACACCCTACAAGATGAAGCCCGGCAGCATGGCCGCCGGAACAAAAATCCTCAACGGCCTGAAAGACAAGGTCATGGCCCTGCCCGGTCAGCAGACATTCCTTAACGTGATGGATGACAAAACCGGCAAAGGCTATGTCATCTCGACGACTGACATCGCCGAACCGACGCCTGAGACAACCGAAAAAATCAAGGGGCTCTGGTCAGCGTTCTCCGAGTATCTGGAAGACCAGCCCAGCGGTGAGACTTACACCGTCGTCAGTCATTGGAAAAACTGATCCCCCAACCGTGATGCATGCCAGACCGTGCGCGGCGTTGTCACGGCGCACGGTCTGCGGTCTAATCGGACCATGCGCCTACTCCGTCTTTCCTATGGCCAATCGCTGTTTCTGCTGGCTACGCTGCCGCTGATCCTTGCGATCAGCGGTATTGCGGTGCTGATCGCCGTGCAGTCCGAACGCACTGCCGCACGAGAGATCGCGTCGCTGGAACAGACGATGATCGATGCCAAGCGGCGCGAATTGCGGAATTATGTTCAATTGGCGCGCACCGCCTTCATCACCATCTATGGCAATGCCGCCCCCGACGACGAGGTGGCCAAGCTGCGGGTGACGCAGATCCTGTCGGCGATGGTCTATGGCACGGACGGGTTCTTCTTCGTCTACGATTATGAAGGCCAGAACCTCGTGGCACCGCGTCAGACATGGCTGATCGGGCGCGACTGGTCCGGCCTGCAGGATGATCGGGGCGTGCCGGTGACCGATACGCTGATCGAACTGGCGCGGGCCGGATCGGGCTATCACACCTACGAATGGCTCAAGCCGTCCACCGGACAGAATGCTACGATCCTGACCTATGTGATCGGGTTGCAGGATTGGCAGTGGGCTATCGGAACCGGCGTCTTCCTTGATGACGTTCTGGCGCAGGGAGCCGCCGCGCGGGCCGAGGTGCGGACCAATGTCGCGCAGCAGTTCCGCTGGATCGGGGCGATCGCTCTGGCCGCGTTATTGCTGGTGTTCGCGTCCGGGTTGATGATCACCGTGCGCGAACGTCGTCTGGCCGATGCAAAGCTGAAACAATTGACGCAGCGGATTCTGGACACCCAGGAAGAAGAGCGGGGTCGCGTCGCGCGCGAACTGCACGATAGTATCAGCCAGCTTCTGGTTGGCATCCGCTACAAACTGGAACTGGCACGGCGTTTGACCGCCAGGGGCGATGCCTCGGCCGAGGCTGCGGTCGACGGGGCGATCACCGGATTGCAGGGCGCGTTGACCGAGGTGCGCCGCATCAGCCACGATCTGCGCCCCGGTGTGCTGGACGATCTGGGACTCGGTCCAGCGTTGAAATCGCTTTGCGAAACATTCGAAGCTCGTACAGGTCTGCAGGTCGAATTTCACACTGCCGTTTTTCGCAACCGGTTGGATATCGAGGCCAAGACAGCGCTGTACCGGATCGCTCAGGAAGCGCTGACCAATGTCGAACGCCATGCCGGGGCGACCCGCGTAAGGGTCAGCCTTCTGGGGCACCGACGCGGCGCAACCATGAGGATCGAGGATGACGGATGCGGCCTGCCCCGTCGCGACAATGCGACCGGCTCCGGCATGGGCCTGCGCAACATGGCCGAGCGGATCGAACAACTGCACGGCAGCCTGACACTGACCTCGGGTCCGGGCGGGCATGGCATGGTGGTGGAGGCAACTGTACCGCTGACCCACTTGCTGAAACCCGATACAAGAAACGAAGGCGAAGCGCCTTCCGCGCAAGCGGCGGAGTGATCGACAGACGGATAGAATGGTCCGTTCAATTGACTAAAATGCCAGTGATATAAGCGGTATTAGGTCGCATCGTCGCCTTTTTCGAAACAATATCGTAAACACTTGCCTCGTATCTCCACGGCTCTGTCCTGGAGGTCGAAGATGTCGGTGGTGAATGCTCCTCAAATCGAAGGCGACCCGATTTCCGGGGGGCTATTCAACGGCAACTTCCTTGCGAACCGCTATACGTTGGAGCCGGGCGGCAACCTGATTCAGATTGTCGAATACCTTGGACTGACCGGTCTGCGATATCCCGGCGGCTCGCTGACCGAGAAACTGTTCGACATCGGCAACCCAGACAGTCCTGTCGTCTATGACGATGATGGCAAGGCGCAGGATTTTGTGCCGCTGTCGGATTTCCTCGCCTATGCGACCGCCAACGATCTGACCGCAACCATCGTCCTGCCTACCAGGGACAATCTGTCGGTCCGCATGGATGGCAACGGCGACCGCTTCCCCTCCTTCGACGAGGCGGAGTTACGCGTCTTTGTGCGCGACGTGGCGACGGGCGAATACGGCGACACCGATATCGTCGCCTTCGAGATCGGGAATGAATACTGGGGCAGCGGCGAAATGAATGCCGTCGAATACGGTCGCCTGTCGTCCCGTATGGCCGAGGTAATCGACGACGAACTGACCCTTGTCGCAACGGAAACCGGCACAAGCCCCGGCATCGACGTGATTGTGCAATCGGGCACCAACAGCGGGTCGTCCAACCTCAGCGCAAATTACGCCGGACAGTCCGCAGTCGACATACTTGCTGACCTGAACGCTACGTACGGCACCGATTTCGGATCCGAAGTCGTCTTTCCCAACGGCGGCATGAACTGGCGCGCGATCAACGACGAGCTGATCATCAAGCAGTTCGATGAAGACGAGGCGCAGGCCGTCGACGGCGTAGTCACTCACCTGTATTCGCGCGAGGCGGTGCAGCCCGGTCAGCGGGATTTCGGTCTGAATCAAATCGAAAAAAGCTGGGAGGCGGCCTTCGAGGGCATCGACATTCACGTCACCGAATGGAACCAGTCTGCATCTGACCCCCGCTTTGACCGCGAGACGGATTATGGTCTGAAACAGGCGCAGGAAGTCCTCAACATTTTTGAGACTATGGTCGAATCCGGCGTCGATCAGGCCCATATCTGGCCGCTGATCCAGAACACGCGAAACGCACTCAGCCCCGATAGCGCGGATGGCGGCGTCACTCCATCAGGCGCCCTGTTCGCGATGATGTCGGAGGGGTTGCCGGGCAAGCAGATGCTGGATTTTGCCGTCGATGACGACAGCGTGACGGAGTTTCAGGGTAAGACCGCCGATCTTCATGGTTTCTATGGAGATGGCGAGCTGGTGTTCTACGTCGCCTCGACTTCGGACACGATTGAAACGGTGACCTTCGATCTGGACATGATGGTCGAAGGGGGCGGCACGCCGACCGCCCGGACGATCGGAGTCGAGGACGCAACCCGGCCCGGTGCCTCCGATGCGCGGGCCACGGTCGAAACGCTCGCGGAAGACGACTTTTATGATGATGGTCAGATCGTCGCGACCCTGGCACCCGGCGAAATCATGGAAGTCCGTCTCGTCGACTTTATTCCGACCGACGAATTCGAGCAGACGATGATCGCGATCGACGGCAGCGAGCCTGAAGCAGGCCCGTTTGCGCCCGATGCCTCGGGCGCGTTGTCCGGCGGGACCGACGACGTACTGAATTTCCCCGATGATGGATATCACAGCGCGCCCTCCGCGATCCCAGAGCCGTCCCAAGACGATGACGCGCCGGGGAACGAGCCGGTCGCTGCGGACGAAGCGGCAGATGCAGGCAGCGGACCGTTAGACGGTATGGGCTGGCTTCTGGCATTGCTGCCGTTCCTTGGAATGGCGGGCCTGGTCGGTTGACGTGTGCCCGCGACACGGTTGTCGCACGGACGCCGATCGCCCCGATTCCACCAATCGCTATCCCGCGCCGCGTCCCGGCCCGGAGAACGCCATCAATCCCATTTGCCTTGTTCCACGCCCTGCCCTGGCGTAGTCGGCATCATATGACCGACGCTACACTTCCCCTTCGCATCCTGATCGTGGACGATCATCCGATGGTCGCGGATGGCATCCGCGCGCTTTTGGAAACTTATGATGACCTGACCGTCGTCGGCACCCTGTCAAACGGGCGCGAGGCCATCGCCCGTACGGCGGACCTGAGGCCTGATGTCATCCTTCTTGACCTCAACATGCCGGAAATGAACGGGTTGGCGGCAACGGAAATTCTGCGCGAACGCCACCCCGACGTGGCTGTGCTGATCCTGTCGATGCACGATGCGCCCGAATATGTCGCCACCGCCCTGCGCCACGGGGCCGCCGGATATTGCCTCAAGGATCAGCCGACCGAAGAAATCCGTCGTGCCATCGACACTGTTGTTGCGGGCGAACGATACCTCTGCCCCGGTGCGGAAACCGCGCTGGAGCCATCGGGCGACGGGTCAGAGCCGCTGACCTCACGCGAACAGACGATCCTGCTGCTGCTGGCGCAAGGACGGTCAAACAAGCAGGTGGCAGCGGATCTGGATATTTCAGTCCGCACGGTCGAGACGCATCGCAAGAATCTCAAGCGCAAACTCGGCATTTCGTCCACGGCGGGCCTGACACGCTATGCGATGGAACATGGCGTACTTCAGGGAACGGGATTCCTACATTAAGATATCCATGCAAAGCATTGATATTGCTAGCTGCGCCCCATAATGACGCTGACGTAATTCCGCGTCTCGCGATAGGGTGGAATGCCGTTGTACTTCAGAACCGCGCCGGGACCGGCATTATAGGCCGCCAGGGCCAGACGCCAACTGCCGAAGGCCCGATACTGGATCGCCAGATACCGTGCCCCCCCGTCCAGGTTCTGCTGCGGGTCGGCGGGATTCACGCCCAGGGCACGGGCCGTCTGGGGCATCAACTGAGCCAGACCGATCGCGCCCTTGTTCGACCGCGCATTCGGATTCCAGCCCGATTCCTGACGGACCAGCCGCAGAAAAAGATCTTCTGGGATGCCATGGCGGCGCGCGGAAATGCGCGCGGTCTCGATCCAGGCCGACCGCTGACTGCCACTGTAACGCGGAATCGATTCGCGGGACGACCCGTTCGCGGTCTCGAACCTCCGCGGAGCGAGACGGCTGGAATTCGAATACTGTGTAGACAGGCGCCGGTCCATAAGGGCGGTCTGACTGGAAAAAATATCGGCGCGGGACCGGCTGGAAAAGGTTTGAGCCTTGGCCCCAGTGGCTCCGAGCATGGCCACGCAGATCGCGGAAAACATGGCAAATCGGATCACGTGAAAATCTCCGGCTGTCCCATTTTGACGCGCGCCGCCCCTTGTGTCGGGATGTCCGTGCTGACGGATGTGTTAACGTAAATCCGTCCTGTGTGGAACCCTGCGCCGTCAACCCTGTGCGCGTTGCGGTCATGGACCTTTAACCACTTCGATGTTCAAAAGGCGGAACAGATTCGGACAGAGACGGGAGAGCGACGATGGCCGGCAGCGTGAACAAGGTAATTCTGATCGGCAATCTTGGCCGGGACCCTGAAATCCGGACCTTCGGGAACGGCGGCAAGGTGTGCAACCTGCGCATCGCAACGTCTGAAACCTGGCGAGACAAGACCAGCGGCGAACGCAAGGAAAAGACCGAATGGCATTCGGTCGCGATCTTCAACGAAGGTCTGGTCCGCATTGCCGAACAGTATCTCAAGAAGGGATCGAAGGTTTATCTGGAAGGCCAGTTACAGACCCGCAAATGGCAGGATCAGTCCGGGGCCGACCGCTATTCCACCGAAGTCGTATTGCAGGGTTTCAATGGCACACTGACAATGCTTGACGGTCGCGGTGAAGGCGGCGGCAGTGGCGGCGGTGGCGGGTCCTACGGCGGCGGCGGCGATGACCGGAGCGGCGGCGGCGGTGGCACTTCCGGGGGCGGCTATGGCGGCCCGTCGGACATGGACGACGAAATCCCGTTCTGAGACTGCTTCGGGACGGACTGTTCTGTCGACCTCCGGGTTTGTGAAGCGGATTGCCTCTGCGGCGGGTGACCCAATATAAAGGTCACCGCCCGGCCACAATGCGACAGCGATTGGAGACGATGATGATCGGTATGTTGCTGGTCGCGGCTCCATCGCGGCACCAACGGCGTGACGGATCGCAAGACAGGGTCGATGGCCGGTATCGCTGCAACAAAGGGATGGACCAGCGATATGCCGGAACGAACCTGCTGGCTGCACCCGCTGTCCTTCGGCCATTTGACGAACATGGAGATGTCAGCGATATCCGTTTATCCAAAGTGACAGAGTCCGACCCATGTCCCACCACGAGATTATCGATCCCGCTTTTGCGCAGTTCGTGCTGAGCAACGCGCCGGTCAAGCAGTTGGCGACCGGCTTCGACTGGGTCGAGGGGCCAGTCTGGTTCGGTGATGCCGGTTGTCTGCTGTTCTCGGACATTCCCAATGACAGGATCCTGCGCTGGACGCCGGACGTCGGCATCTCGGTCTATCGCGCGCCGTCGAACTACGCGAACGGTCATACCCGTGACCGCGAGGGACGGCTGGTGTCCTGCGAACATGGAACCCGGCGCGTCACCCGCACGGAACTGGACGGCACTCTCACGGTGATCGCCGACACCTTCGACGGTAAGCGGCTGAATTCACCCAACGACGTGGTGGTGAAATCGGACGGCACGATCTGGTTCACCGACCCCCATTACGGCATCATGACCAATTATGAAGGTTTCGCGTCCGAGCAGGAGCTTCCTTGCCGCGTCTACCGCATCGACCCCGCGACCGGGACGATGGATGTCATGGTCGACGACATGAAATGCCCCAACGGGCTGGCGTTTTCACCTGACGAGAGCCGTCTGTATGTGGCCGACACCGGGCGCATGTTCACCGAAGACGATCAGCATATCCGGGTCTACGACTGCGCAAGCGGCGGCGCGACCTCGAACGGTCGTCTGTTTCATAAGATCGAGCCGGGACTGGCCGATGGCATCCGCGTCGACACCGATGGCAACTTGTGGTCGTCGGCGGGCGACGGGGTGCACTGCATCGCGCCGGACGGTCACCTGATGGGCAAGGTTCTGGTGCCGGAACTGGTGTCGAATATCTGTTTCGGCGGACGCGCCAAGCATGAGCTGTATATCACAGCGACGACCAGCCTGTACCGCGTAACGCTGAACCGTTCGGGCGTTCAGCGACCGTAAGGCCGCAGGATCAAAGTGTACGGCTACTGCAATCAACAAAGCCTGAGTTTTCGAGAATCCGCGCCGTGGATCAGATCGACGGCAGGGCTCCGGTCATGGCGGCCAGCACCTCGTCGGCCGGACGCGTCCACCAATCTTCTGCCGAGAAAATCTCCACTTCGACCAGCCCGTCAAAACCCTGCGCTTCGACGACGCTCCGGATCGCCGGAATGTCGATGACGCCCTCGCCCATCATGCCCCGGTCCGTGAGCAGATCCCTGGTTGGATTCAACCAGTCGCAGACATGGAAGGCCAGCAAACGATCCTTCCCGGCACGGGCGATTTGTGCGGCAAGGTCCGGATCCCACCACACGTGATAGACATCAAGCGCGACGCCGATGCCATTGCCCAGTCGATCACAGATATCCAGCGCCTGACCTGTTGTATTCACGCAGGCCCGGTCGGCCGCATACATGGGATGCAAGGGCTCGATAGCGATCTTCACGCCTACTGTCCGAGCATAGTCGAGTGTGGCGGAGAGCCCGTCTGTCACGATTGCGCGCGCGCCATCGATATCCCTGGAGCCATCGGGCAGGCCTCCGACGACCATGACCAGACACGCGGCCCCGATTGCCGCCGCCTCGTCGACAGCACGTTTGTTGTCGTCGAGGACAGTTTGCGTCAGCGCGCCTTCGGAGGTGTACCAGCCGCCCCGGCACAAGCCCGATACGCCAAGACCGGCATCACGGATCAGCTTTGCCGCACGGTCGACCCCGCAGTCCTGCAACTTGTCCCGCCAGGGGGAAATTCCCCCGATACCATGCCGTGCACATCCGTCGATACATTCCGCAAGAGTCCATTGTTTGCTGACCGTTGCAGTGTTGAGCGACAGATCGGCAGAGGTGAGCGTTCTCATACGGACACCCCGCGCGCCTGAAATACGGGACGGGCCCGGCGGGCCACTTCATCGGGGTCGATGAACAGTTGCGCGTCATTGGCCAGCCGCAGGATTTCCGCCAGATGCAGGGTGGATCGTGCACTTTCCTGCCCGCTGACCATGGTGAAGTGGTCCTGATGGCCCATCAGATATGCCATGAACACCACACCGGTTTTGTAGAACCGTGTCGGGGCCCTGAAGATATGACGCGAGAGTGGAACGGTCGGATCAAACGCCGCGCGGTAGGCGGCGTGATCGCCCTTTGCCAGCGACGTAAGCGCCCGGCACGCCGACCCGGCGATCGGGTCAAAGATTCCAAGCAAGGCGTGCGAAAAGCTTTCCCCGTCACCTGCAATGAGGTCGGGGTAGTTGAAATCGTCCCCCGTATACATGGCGACGCCGTCCGGCAAACGCCGCCGCATGGAGATTTCTTTCTCTGCGGACAGAAGCGAAATCTTTATCCCGTCCACTTTGGCCGCGTTGTCTGCGATCACGGACAGACAGGTATCCATGGCGGCCATGTGATCGGGATCGCCCCAATAACCTTCGAGGGCCGGGTCAAACATCTCGCCCAACCAGTGCAGGATGGCAGGCTGTTTCAGTCCGGACAGCACCCGGCCATAGACGCGGGAATAATCATCCGGCGACCTTGCAGCCGCGACCAATGCACGGCTGGCCATCAAGATAACCCGCGAGCCCGTGGTCTCCACCGCTTCACACTGCATTTCATAGGCCGCGATGACATCGTCGATTGTCACGTCCGGGCCTGGTATCAGGTGATCGGTTCCGGCCCCGCTTGCGATCAGGGCACCGGCTGGCGCGTCTTTCATACTGCGCCGGATCAGGTCGAGCGAGGTCGGCCAGTCGAGGCCCATGCCACGTTGCGCCGTATCCATCGCCTCGGCCACGCCAAGGCCAAGCGACCAGAGGTGGTGACGGAAGGCCAGTGTCCGCTCCCAATCCACGGCCACCCCGGCTCCGGGGTCAACATCGGCAAGCGGATCGGCCACCACGTGGGCGGCAGCATAAGCGATGCGTGTCCAGTCGCCGCCGGGTTCAGGCACCGGACCCGCCGTCAGGGTCAGCGATGCCGTAGCGCCCCCGGCTATGGGTAAAATCAGGTTCGACATGGGCGATCCCCTCAGGTGTCCAGCGCAGGCACATCGAGCCAGCGTCGTTCCGCCGATGACCGGTAGCCCAGCTCGGCCAGTTGCACGCCTTTGGCCCCTTCCTCCAGCGTGTAGGACCATGGTCCGTCTTCGGCGACGTGACGCAGGAATTGCTCCCACTGGACTTTGAAGCCGTTGTCGAACGTGGTGTTGTCAGGCACTTCGACCCAGGTGTCGAAGAAATCCATGGTTTGCTTCTGGTCCGGATTCCAGATCGGTTTCGGCGTGTTCACCCGCGCCTGTGAATAGCACGTGTGCAGACCCGCAACCGCACTGCCGAGCGTTCCATCGATGTGGAAGGTAACCAGATCATCCCGTCGCACGCGGGTGGCCCAGCTGCTGTTGAGTTGCGCGACGATCCCGCCTTCCAGCTCGAAGGTCGCATAAGCCGCATCGTCGGCGTCTGCATTGTATTTCTTGCCATCTTCGTCCCAACGCTCAGGGATATGAGTCACCGCAAGGCAGGAAACGGCCTTGACCGGCGCGACGACATTATCCAGCACATAGCGCCAGTGGCACAGCATGTCCGAAACGATGCCGCCGCCGTCAGCCTTGCGATAGTTCCATGAGGGGCGTTGGGCTTCCATCCAGTCGCCCTCGAACACCCAATAGCCGAATTCGCCGCGAACACTCAGGATCTCGCCAAAAAATCCGGAGTCGCGCAAACGCTTCAGCTTGAGCAGACCCGGCAGGTCGAGTTTGTCGTGAACGATACCGTTTTTCACCCCTTTGGCCTTGGCATGGCGGGCGATCTCCACCGCTTCCTGCAGCCCCTCGGAGACCGGCTTTTCGGAATAGACGTGTTTGCCCGCGTCAATCGCCTTGCGCAGAAGGCCCGGCCGCATCTGGGTGCTGGCCGCATCGAAGAAGACGGTATCGTCGGGATTGGCAAGGGCGGCATCGAGACCAGTGG
>Ga0209634_1000307_pt1 | contig 37633 bp, 20 predicted proteins | sample LinPmetageLP40_FD_184043 | JGI IMG/M metagenome (GOLD analysis project Ga0209634, IMG submission 184043) | Marine viral communities from the Pacific Ocean - LP-40 (SPAdes) (version 2) | ecosystem: Environmental > Aquatic > Marine > Oceanic | place: Pacific Ocean | collected 2010-08-26 | reverse complement strand
GCAAGCAGCTAGGAAGGTTATGGCTAATAAAGATAGATACCCTACTAGGATAGTAAAGATGGCTAATTTTGCTAAGAATGCAGCTGGATGGAATAAACAAGAAGGTGGTACAGTTGAAACTGTAAATCAACTTGGTAATACTCAAGATGGACAAAATTTAATAAATCTTCAAAATCAGCTAAGAAAATTACAATATCCAAAACAATATGAAGATTACAGAAATGCAGCAAACTTAAAAAGGGAATGGGAAAATGAAGCTCCAGAAAACTTCTTAAACAAATATCCTCAGCAATCCGAGATTGATTCTTTAAAGCAGATCTATAGACAATTACCTCTAATACCTAAACAAAAAGAAGGTGGTGAATTTAAACCACACTTTATGTACAAAGGTAAAAGAAAGATTAGGGCTAAAGATATGGAAACACATCTTAGGCTTAAAGAAGCTGGTTATACTCATGATGCACCTAAAGCAAAAACTGGTGAGGAAGTAGTTGTTAGTTCTGAGGAAGATAAAGTGATAGATAATGGTACAGTATATAATCCAACATATATTTCTCCTTCAGCATTTCATACTGGTAGAAGATTTAGTCCGTCTAATCTTGTAAATTCTGTAATGGATTTTGGTACAACACTATTTGGTGGTCAAGATAATAATCAAGATGGTGTTAAAGATGGAACATTTAGAGATTTAAAACAAAAAACTATTAATAATAAGATTAACAAGTATGCTAATGCAGGAATTAATCTTACCAATATAGATACTAGTGATGATAATCTTGCCAATATTGAAAATTTTCTTACACAATATAGACTAGAAAATCCTAATATAAAAGATGCAATAGAAAATTTACCTGAAGTAAAAACAAATAAAAATGATCTTGATAATGTTATAGATAATAGCAAAACTTGGTTAAAAGAAAATGTTGGAGATTTGGGAAAAGGAGCTCAGGGTTTATATGATGCATTATTTAATATGACTAATACAAACACTCAAAGTACTCAAACACCTGGAATTATCCCACAACAAAATAAAGGATTTCAAATTGGTGGTGAAAAGGATGAGCCGTTGATTTTTAAAGAATGGGTAATGCAAGATCCTATTACAAGAGGTACTGCAAATGCACAACAAGAATATCAATCATATGTTGATAATTTTGTAGTAGCTGATGTTACTGAGTCACCAGATGCTGATTCATTATTCCAAAAAATTAACATGCCTGAATTTGATTTTGATTTTGGTGGAGTATCAGGTGCATTAACTAGAGCATATGATAGTAATACTATGAGAGGTTTTGAAGGCATTACAGGAGAAGCAATTCCTATTATATCTAATATAAATGATTATTTAGAAGATAAAGATGATAGTGGTTATGTTGATGCGTTTAATAAAACCGGTGCTGATTTTGCATATGGAACAGATACTGACCCTATGTTTAAAAAAGGTAAAGGGCCTGATACAAATACAGGTTTGTTTGGATCTGATTCTGATAAAGTAACAGGATATACTGATGTATCTAAATATGGTGGAGGCACTAACAATGCAGGATTTAAAGCATTACCAAAAAATGTGCAAGCTAATATATTACAAAACATGCAAGGTGGAGGTACTCCAGGACAACAAATTCCAGGTATGCCAACTAAGGCACAATTAGATGCTCTTACTGGAGCTAATAAAATAGAGTTTGTACCAAGAACTCCACAGTATGAGTACTTAGCATCATTACCAGAACAGTCAGTAGATTTTCAATTACCAAATTTTGTTAAAGACTCTTCATATAATGAAATGTTAGTTACTAGATTATTTAAGGATTCTGAACTTATGAAATTACCAACACAGTCTGAAAACTTTCAGTTAGACAATTTTAAAAAAATGGAAATGGGAGGTAATCCATTTAATCCATTAAAATTATTTACTGGTGATTTAGAAGAATATCAGCAGAAAGGTGAAACACCAAGACGTAGAACAAGAGCTCAAGCAGAAGAGGAAATGCGAGTTCTTAATGAACAACTTAATACAGAAAATCAAAGACTACAAGGTTATCAATCAAATATAGATAAAATATACCGTGGTCTCTTAACTGCTAAAGAAGGTGAAAACAATGATGAAGTTCAAACTGAATTAGATAAAATATTAGGAGAAGATAGTAGTATTAAAAGAAGTATATTTAATGTTAGTAAAGATCAATATGGAGATAATATAGTTGGATTAGATACTGTACCTCAAGTAACTAGAAATTGGTTAAACAGTGGTACTACTGCTGGTTATGGTTGTACAAGTTATGGTTGTGGTATAATGAGATCAGCAGGTGCAACAACAGAAGACGGTGAGGAGTTTCCAATTATTTCTGGTAACAGTCAATTAAATGGTATGATTGAAAACAACAAGGGTGGATTACAAATGCAACTGATGGATCCTGGATATTCAGATTTACAACCTGGTGATAGGATTGTATCTAATTATAGTACGTCTGCAGGAGAAGGAGGTGCTCACACAATGATATTTACTGGAGATTATGATAAAAGCGGTTCACCTATAATGATGGAAAATAGTGGTGGTCGTGTAGATGGTGGTGTAAGCTATAGATCTTTAAATAGTATAAAGGGTTATCAAGATACTAGTGATCCTAATTCAGGATTAAGAGTAACAAGATATATTGGATCAACAGGTGATTTGAATAATCAAATAAGCAATTTACAAACTGAATTAGATGCTGGCAGATTTTATCAACATCCTAGTTCAATTACCACTCTTAAACCTTATGATATAGAGCCTTTGGAAATATCTATACCTAGCCCGGATATGAGTAATTTACGAAACTTAATGAGACAAGCAACAGGTGGAGAACAAGGTGAAGCAGCATATTTAGCAAATAGAGATAGAGTTATTAAAAGAGAAATGGCTAAAGCAAAAAAAGGAGGAGAGACAGTAAATGTAGATCCAAGAATGTTAGCTAAATTAATTGCAGCGGGAGCTGATATAGAAATGTTATAGTTATGGCAAAGATTAGAATTAATAAATTACCAAAAGGATTTAAACTTGTTGACGGCAAAATTGCTGAAGATAAAGTAATGAGAGATGGTGGAAGCGCATACACAACAGGTGATCAAGCAGATTTTGGTTTGGTTACAACTCCACAACAGTATTACGGAGAGACTATGTTTAATAACACTGATGATCAAAGTGTTAGACATAGCTTATCTAGTGTACCAAGAGAAGATGCTAATATAGAAGCAGAAGGTGGAGAAACAGTTTTAACTGATTTAAATAATGATGGCAATTTTGGTCTCTATGATATTCAAGGACCAAGACATTCACAAGGAGGAGTACCTATGTTTTTACCTGATCAATCTTTTATTTTTTCTGATACACCTAAATTAAGGTTTACTAAAGATGAAATGTCTGAGTTTGATATGGGTGGAAGTAAAAAAACACCAGCTAAGATTTCTAAAAGATTTGGACTGAATGATTATTATGGTGAATTAAATTCACAATTTTCAGATAACATATCTTCTACAAGTGCTGAACTTATGTTAAAGAAAAATATGGAAGATCTTTCTAAATTATCTTTTATGCAAGAAGCTAAAAAGAATTTTGATGATGGTGTTCCTTTGGCTTCACATCCTTTTTTATTATCTCAAGGATTAGATCCATTAGAGTTTACAGCTAACGTAGAACAAATATCTATGCAGCAAGCAGAACAAAATGCAATAGAGCAGTTACCTCAAGATGAACAAGATCAATTAAGAATGCTGCAACAAATGCTTGCTCAAGCAGAACAACAGGAATCAATGGCGGCACAACAACAAGGTATGCAGCCACAGAATCTACAACCTTCACCAATGGATTCTGCAAATCAAATGCAACTAGCTCAGGCAGATAATGATGTATTAGGTATGGCTAGATTTGGTAATGAGATGAGTGACTTTTTAAAGAAAGCACAAACAGGTAATGGTGAAGAAACTGAAACTGATACAAATACTTCTACTCAAATGTATTTAATTATGGGACAACCTGTGGATAGAGCTAGATATATTGACTATTCAATTAGAAATAATATGCATAGAGATTTTGATGGTAAAGTAGATCCAAAATTTATAGAAGGGTTATCTGATGATGAGATCAAAATGTATGGTAAAGGTTTAGTTGATATACTAGACTATGATGTGTTTGATTCTATGATATCTGGAAATACGGTTACAGATTTAAGTATAACAGAAGAAGTGTTTAATGAAAGATTTGGTAATGTTAATAATGTTGCATCTGAACAAGTAACAACTGTTGTTGATAATAATGTTGAAGCTGTAGAATCCAGTGCCCAAACACAAAATACAACAAGCACAGATACTTTTGATCCATTAAGTTATTTTCCTGCAGGTAGTGAAACACGTAATCTTATTAAAGAAAAACAAGCACAAGGATTTGAGTTTAGTTTAGTTGAAGGTAAGCTTAGATATTTTAAACCGGCATCATCTAATTTTGAAGGTAGAAGAGGTAATGAAAATACTTCTGCAATAGATATAATTGGATCAGGTGTTGAAGGAGATCCGGTATACAGTGATGATGAAAAAGGGGCAGGTGATGTAATTAATTCATCAGATATAGGTTATTTTGACTATGGTATGTATTCAGATGGTAATATACCAGGAACACAATATTCTACAGGTACCCAAGATAGCTGGTATGGTGCAGATGAATTTGCATCAGATGAAGCTAAAGAGGATTGGATGAGAAGAAATGGCAAGATAGCTGAAAAAATAGAAGGCTTTGATTATAACAAAGGAAAAAATGACCCACAATGGTTAAAATTTCAAAACTTATATGAAGAAGAAAGAAAGAAATTTTATAAAAAAGTAGGTGCACCATATAGACCTTATTTTGGTTCTGGTGAAACAGCTTCAAAAATAGATGGTAAAGCTGGTACTAAAGTATTTAATGCTCCTGGATTTGATATAGATTTTACAGCTGAACAAGAAGGTTTTATAGACTTACCTAAAGAACCAGAAAAAATTGATATTACAGAAATAGAAGAAACACCAGGACCAATTAAAGAAGTATGGGCACAAGATCAAAATAACTTAATGGCTTTAGCAGCTATACAAGATGATTTGTATTTACCTTGGTCACCAAAACTTGATGAACAAAAAATTGATTATGTACTGGATGATTATACTGGTAAAATAAATGCAATTATGGGTGCTCAAAATACTATGGCAAGTGCATTAGGTGCTGCTGGTGGCCCGCAAGCAATAGCAAGAAGTAATATTCAAGGGAAGAGTCTTAATGCTATTGCACAAGCAATAGATACAACTAATAAAACCAATTTAAATATTATGAATCGTGCATCATCCCAACAAGCACAAATGGATGCACAGATTGATATGAGAAATAAAGCCATAGATAAAGGTTTATATGATGATACTGTTTTTGCATTACAAAACAAAACAAATTTTGATAATGAAAAGATTGCTAAAAACAACGAGCTCTTTAATGCAATGATGACTAATGCATCTAATACATATAACTTAAATACTTTATATGATTATTATAATGTTAATCCGCAAGGATATGGGGATGTAGAGTTTACTGAAAATGGTCAACAATTATATAAAACAAATCAAGTAGATCAACAAGAAGCTTTTTTAAATGCATATACTAAACTAAGAAAGAATTTACCTGCAGATCAAAAGATAGATGCTGCTTTTTTAGATAGATACTTATCTTTAGGTAATACTAGCATACCAGCTATAGGAACTACCAAAGGACAAGCAGATATGCAACAACGTGGTATTCCCGGATATCCTGGATCAAATGTGCAACTTAAAAGAGGAAAAGAAATAAAGAAGCTACCAAAATCATTTCCATTTGTTGTTGGAAAGATGGGAGCATAAACTTAAACAGTTTACAATGAATGCTTTGTAAACTTATTAAATTACATTAATTTTGAATTATGGCAACATATATTAAAGGAAGCAAATCTTACGTACCGGATATTAAACCGTTTACACCGGATTATAAATTTTTGTCTGCAGTTTTAGAGGCAAGAACAGATAAATATGATGCTAATTTCAAAGCAACAAACGATGTATATAATAAAGTTGTATATGCTGATTTATCAAGACAAGATACAAAAGAACGTAGAGATCAATTTGCAGAACAAATAGGACCACAGATAGAGAAGATATCAGGTATGGATTTATCATTGCAACAGAATGCTGATAATGCACGTAGTGTATTTGCACCATTTTATCAAGATGATTTAACTGTAAAAGACATGGTGTTTACATCTAAGTATAGAGAAGAAATGGCTTATGCTAACAGATTACTAGACAGCACTGATCAAAAAATGCATGAAAGATATTGGGAAACTGGTATAAGAGGCATGCAATATAGAATGGATGATTTTATAAATGGATCTGAACAACAAGCTTTACAAGCACAATTACCTAAATATATACAAGATGCAGATTTATTTGAATTGGCCACTGAATATTTAGAAGGAATGGATCCCCCACTTAAAATGAAAGTGGATCATTATGGAGAGAATTCAGATGGTACTGCAAACACAGACTGGATTATAACTGAACAAAACGGTAGATTAATTACAGGTCAAGCATTACAAGCTGTGCAGTCAGCACTGTTAGATAATCCAACTGTACAACGTGCATATCAAGAAGACGCATTTGTAAAAAGTAGAAATTTTGCTTCACAAGGTATGCAGGCTGGTCAATTTACATCAGTTGATCAAGGACAAGAAGCTTGGGCACAAGAAACTATTGCAAGAATTAATGAATTAAATACTCCTGAAATACAAAAAGCAACTCAAGAATTAAAGAAAATTCAAAATGCTAACGTTAATTGGGATAACTATCAAGCAAATAATGGTATTGTTCCTGGATCAGATTTAGAAACAATGATGATGGAACAGCAAAGTGCTGCAGAAGCTATGCAAGCAGCATTAGATGCTAAAGTAAATATTCAAACTTTAGCTAATACGCCTACTAAGAGTTTACAAGGTAATCTTAATAAAGCGTATAACTTGTTGATGAACTATAATATAAGTGGAGATATGAAAAAGGCCGCTGTTAATTTTAGTGCACGTGATCAAGAATATACTATGAGGGTTAATGATTATGCTAAACAAGAAAAGCAATTCAAATATGACATGTCTAAGATAAGAGCTAATGCAGAAAATGCAATGAGGTTACAAGCTCAAAAAGCTAAGGATGCTAGAGATTTAGCAATAGCAAAAGGAGACATAGTTGGTGATAATGAAGATCCAAATTCTCTTGCTAATTTATTAAAAGGAACCAATCAATCTTTTGGTGATGCCTCTACTATTAATGCAGAAGTAGATAGTGATGGTGAGATTGATGGAGATTACGATGTTACTTTAGCAAATGATGAAGCATTTATGCGTAGGGATAATTTATTATTTAAAAGACAAGTAGATAATATACTTGATGCAAAACAAATTCTAAACCCTAAAGGAGACAGTGCTGCAGAAGATGGTACATGGGGTGTAACAATAATGCAAGATGGTGAAGAAGTAGAATTTAGAGGTACTATTGAAAAAATAAAAGAAAAACTTACTACTCCAACAATAGAAGGTGAGGGTGAAGATTCTAAGATTACAGGATATGCAAATAGAAATTTAGTAAGTGGTTTGTATTCTAAAACAAGAGATGCATTTGTAAATACATATGAGCAAACAAAAAATGATGCAAATTTAACTGGCAATGATACTAGTTTTCAACCATACCAAGATTTATATAATAGTATGGTTGGTCCTGAAAATAGTACAGACATACAAATAGATGGTTTAAATACAGCTATGACAACTGTATTAGAAAGTCATAGGGAAACCTATGATCTTATGAAAGCTAATTTAGAAAGCAGAGGAGAATCTGGTTTTGATAAAAATGCTAAACTTCTTTCTGATGCTGGTTTTCCAACTATTATGAATGATCAAAATCAAATTATACCTAAAGAAGAATATTTTGAAATAGTAAGACAAAAAATAGATAATGGAGAGATAAAAAATCCTGATTTATGGGGATGGGATTCCAATCATAGTGAAAAGTATAAAAAGTACTTGTATGAAGAATACACTAATCCAAATTACACAGGTAGTAATTATAGTACTGCAACTCTAACAAGACCAAAGCTTGATGCTAATGGTAATCACATGGTAGGATTTGATGAAGCGGAACTTAAAAGTGAAGCTAATGAATACTATGATAAGTTGTATACGTTATTTCAAAGAGGTTTACTAGGTACACAAGGTGATTTACCAACAGGTACAGTTGATTCTTTTCTAGGTGGATATGGAGACTCTGCTGATGGTTTAACAATGTCACCTACATATAATTATACAATTAACCCATTAACAAATAATGCTCAAGGTGAAGCAGAATTAGGTATGCTTATACAGCAAATAAATGGTTTAGAAAGACAAGGTACACCATATGGTTTAATTACTGGAAGTATAGATGATGTTGATTCAGATGAGCTTTTAATGTCAGATCCTATAGCACAAAGAACTTGGAATTTATATAAAGAAGATTTAAATACTTGGTATAATAATCCTAAAAGATCTAATACAGATGCTATAGCACCTATTGCTACAATGCAATATAAACCAATTTATGGTAGATCTGAAGATGGAAAGAAAACTACAGCTGGTTATCAAATTATATTTAGTCCTGAATGGTTAGCTTCTAAAGTAAAAGGTGGTTCTGATGTAAGTACTCAATATGGTGCTTTATCAACTTCTGATATTTTAGCTTTGAGAGGTAGTGGAGGTAATGAAAAAATAGGTTCTGGTGTATCATTTGTTTATGAACAAAAAGATGATACAAACATCAAGTCTGTTAATAATTCATATTATTCTGGTATTAACACAGCTATACTGTCAAGTCAAAATGGATATGCAGATTATACTGTTCCAGACATGGGTACTCCTACAGCTGAATATAGAGTTAGTAGAGTTGGTGCTGGAGAATATAATTTGAACTATACATTAAATACATATGTTCCTTATAATCCAGAAACAAAACTGGGAGGTACATACAGACCTGCAAGTTTTACTCAACCTATAGATATGTCATTAGGGTTAAGAGGTTTAGATGGACAAGTGTTTAAAGTTAAATCTTATTTTGAATCAATAAGAGCTGAAAATAGATTGGCTAGACAAAAGGATCAAAAACAGTACGGAATAAAATAAAAACTAAATGGAAAAGCAAGGGAGTACACCTTTACAGAATGCTGTAACAAGTAATCAAAGAGAGCCTAGTGTAGTACCAACTGGAGAATTTAATTTTGTTCCAGTTGAAGATATGTTTGATGGACCAGAAACTGAATTAGCTGATTTGTTAGCTAATGATCCTGGAGCTCTTGCTCAAGTTGATTTATATAAAGCAGATATAGATAGATTTGGTATACCTGCTATGGCTAGTTTGGGAGTTGCAAGACCTAGTTTAGCTACTGGAACTTTTGATCCTGTTAAGCAACAAAGTCCTGCATCGGGTACATATAACACTATGTCACAAATATTAAAAGCTGACTCAAAAGGTGCTGCTTCTGATGTAGTTGATCCCCGTTTTGCCAGCATAAGACAAAGTAATTTTTTAAGATATTATGAACACCCTGACTTTGCAGAATTAGGTTTTACACCTTATGCTAATATGGAATCATATTATAATGCTAACTCTACCATTTGGGATGATATGTCTAGGATGAGGGGTGAATTTGGTAGTTTAGTAGGTTCTGGATTTTCAAGTGTATATAGATCTATGGGAGATTTGTTTGATGATGATGCTTATTTCTATGCACCAGATATTGATTCTGGAATGGAGTTTGAAGATGCTATGGCTATTGGTAACTCTTCTAGAGGGGGCGCATTAGCTTTTACAAATAATTTACTTTTAAATAGTGGTTATACATTTGGTATAATTGGTTCTATTGCTGTTGAGGAATTAATACTTGCAGGTGCAACATACCTAAGTGGTGGTTCTACAAGTGGACTTGCTGCAGTTAGAACAGCACAAAATATTGGTAGACTTGGAAAGGGCGCAAAAAACTTTTTTAATATAAGTAAGATGCAAGCTTCTACCAGAGCTTTAATGAACCAATTAAAGAATTTTGATGCAGCTAAAGCTTTTTGGGCAGCATCTAAATCTGGTGGAAAAATGATTAGTAATGTATTAACACCACAAACTTTTTCTGCACTTAAAAATTTCAAGACTGCTAAAAATGCTACACAAAATGCAAATAACTTAGCAAAAGCTAAAGCTGGATTTGGTGGTTTCTATAGAGATTTTAGATCATTAAACTTAGCATTAGCTGAAAGTAAACTAGAAGGTGGTATGGTTTACAACGAACTTATAAGAGAAGGTGTAGCTATACAAAAAAAGAAAACAGGAAACGTTACACCTGAACAAATGGCACTTATACAAAACCAAGCAGGTGAAGGTGCTTTTTATACTACAATGACTAATGCACCATTAATCTTTTTAAGTAACCAATTTGTATTAGGAAATGCAATGGGTGGTTTTAATAGATCACTAGGTAGAGTATTTAATGATACATTTAAAAAAGGTTTAAACGGAAGATTGTTTAAAGGTAAAGGAGTTAAAGACGCAGTCACTGGAAAAATAATAGATGTTTTTGAAGATGCTGGTTCTGGTATAGGTGGATGGTGGACTAAAGTAAAAGCTGGTGGAGTTAAAGGTGGTACTGGTAGAGCAATCTCTGCAACTGCTAGATACTTTTCTCAAAACCTAGCAGAGGGTTTACAAGAAATAGGTCAAGAAGCAATTGCTGTAGGAACAAAAGGTTACTATACAGCTGTAATGGAGGATCCAACGGCAGGAGGTATTCAACTACAAAATGATATGATTCTTGCTGGTATGGGGTCTCAGTTTAGTGGGCAAGGTGTAGAAACTTTTTTATCAGGATTTTTGATGGGTGGTATTGTTCAAGGACCACAAAAATTAGTATTTCAAGGTATGCCTGCTTTGTATAATAAAATCAGTGATCCAGCAGCTTATAAAGAATATCAAGAAAACAAAAAACAATATGTTGCAGATTTAGTTAAAGTACATAATGAAGCATGGAATGCACAGAGTGTTGATGCCGGTGGAGTATTTGATATAAATCAATTAAGTTTCATGGTTCAGAAGCAAGTTGCTGCAGGCATGAAAGCAAATGTATTTAGTCAAGATAGATTTGGATTTCAAGATGAAAAAGATTTTGGAAAATTCCAACAGATGTACACTATGTTTGAAACCGGTACATCAGGTTATTTTAGAAATCAACTTCAGGATTTTCTACAGATGGATGACAATGAACTTGGTCAAGCATTTCCAGATCAAAAGTCACAAATTAAATCAGGTAAAGCGAGGATTAGAATTCAGGACATGATAAATGAGATTGACAAGCAAGAATCATTTTATGCAGAAAACAAAGATAAGTATCCAAATCCATTTGATAGAACTCAATATGAAAAAGGTACAAGAGAATATGCATTAGAAGCTTTAAAAGAAAAAGCACATGAACATGCTAGATATCTTTATCTTTTTACTAATGATGGATTTAAGCGTGCAGTAGAAAGAGCAGATAGCATTTATACTTCATTAGCACAAGATCCATTATTTGATAAAATGGCAGCTAATGATGTCACTGTTTTATTAGACAAAGATTCTATTAGTAATGAAATAGGATTATTATTACAAGATATTGCAGTACAGGATAAAGATACCAAAGAGGGCAAAGAGATTATTAAAAACAAGAGTGAAAAACTTAAAAAGCTTAATGCATTTTTACAAGTTGTAACTGACAAAAATAATTTAACTAAAGATGGTTCTTTTGACAGAAGAAAAATTAATAAGTTAACTGGAGTTTTTCAAGACTACATTGCATTTATGGCAAAGTCTACTAACTCATTTACCAATAAGGATCAAATAAAAGAGACTTTAAAAAAGATGGTTGACTACTATGCTCTAAAAGGAAGAGCAAGAGTATATGATAAATCTATTGAATATTTAAATAACCCTGCTAGATTTTCTGAAATTGTAGATAGACAACTTCAAGTTAATAAAGACATATATAAAAATCTTAGTAAAATACATAAAGCACAAATAGAAAAGTACATTAACATTAAAGAAGCAAATATGTTAATGAATAAACTATTTGAAGCTGGATATGTTGGTGACCCTGAACAAGTTAAAAAGTTTTTACTTACAGGTAATGTTAATGAATTGAAAACTTTTTATGATGAACAAGGAGATATTGACCCAAGAATAGATAAAGTTAAATATGATCAAATACAAAGACTTCTTAATGTATACAGAGAAATGTCATCAAAAGATGATACGTCAGAAACAACTGAAGAGAAAGGGAAAGACATTGAAGCACAAGAGACAAAAAGTAATCAAGATGAAATCCTGGAAGGAGCCGGAGTAGATGTTATATTACCTGAGTCAAATAATACACCACTTCTAAGAACATTATTAGATAGACAATACAGAAAATATTCTGCTACACAAACGGTTCTTGGTGAAACAGTTAAGACGTTTGAACAATGGAGAAATGAAGAAGGGTTAGAATGGCAAAATTCATTTAATGCATTAAAAAAATTATGGGTGTCTAATTCAATACCTACTTTAGATGCACAGGGTAATCCTATATTTGGTAAATTAAGTGAAAAAGATATTGCTTCAGAAACTGGATTTGATGAATGGTTAAGAACTAGAGAAGTATTAGAAAACCCTTTAGTTAAAGAAGTATTAGATGCGGCAGGTATACCTTTAAATGAGATGTACTTTACTGAGCTAACTGAAACTGATCCAACTGATTTAAAAGCAGTAGCCTCTGAAGATGATGATGATATTGATCCGGCTAATCCTCCAGCGCCAAAGGTATTTCAACCTGGTGCAACAGCTGATGTATTAAAAATAATAACAATAAATGGAGAAGGTAATGTTGAAGCATTATTTAAGTTAGTTGATAAATTAGGTAATAACATATCTCAAGAATTACTAACTCAAATAGGTATTAACTTGAATGCATTTAGTGACTCTGGTTCAGCAATTGCTGCAATGAGAGAGTTAGATAAACGGGCTCCAGATAGTACACCTTTCCCTTTTGATGGTCAAATGTTATTTCAAGGGCAATTGGTGTATGATAATAAAGAGGGTAAGGAGTATAGAGTACTAACCACACCTAAATTTGTACAGGGAGGCACTTTACGTTTGCTACCTAATAATTTTGAAGGTAAACCAATATCATTACAATCTGGGCAGTTTAAAAATAAATTTTCTACGCAAGAACTTAAATTTGATTTGTTACCTACTAATGTAGCAAGAGTTAATGTAAATGCTATAAATCAAATGTATCCTCATGTAAATTCAGTAAATGGTAAAAGGGATTATACAACTGGACAGGATGATAGACTAAATGTTATATTAGATAATCTTACTGAAGAAGAAATGCTTAATCTAGAGTTGGTGATTAGCATTGACTCAGACAGAGGTAATGATGCTTTACAATTTACTTTAAAGGGGAAAGAAACAAATCCATATATCAAGATACAACAATCAAAATATAAAATAGGTCTTAGGATATCAAATAAAGACACTAAAAATAAAATTGATAGTATATTAAAAGAAAGAAATATACCACAAACAGATAGTGAAAATGGTGTATTTGCATATATTCCTAATGGTATTTTCAATATGATTGATCCACAGGGTAATCCTGTTGATCTATCTAACATGTCTAGAGAACAAGCTTTAAATACTATTTTTGTACCTAAATCTGTTAGATCTAAGTTAGATCAAAAACAAACATTAGAATTAGTAAGAGATAATTTTGCTATTAATCAATTGCTTTTGAATTATGCAGATGGAGTTATGGGAGATAACAATCAACTACATTTTGCTACTTTAAATACATTACCATTTGGTTTAAATTTTATAGCTCAAAAAGGAGGTATGTCATATGACAATAACACTGTTAGATCATTAAAAGATTTAAGATATGACAGTGTAGATGATGCAGGGAATTATTTTGTATTTGATTTAAAGAAAACAAAGGGTGGTAGAACTGTACAATTTGTAACAACTGCAGATGAAGGATCTAAACTATCTAAAAAAATAAGAGAGAATTTACAGGAACAACAACTTTGGGATGATATGATGGCTGGTACTGATAGGTATTATGCTATGGTATTATTACCAGATGGAAACTATAGAGCTGTTAATTTAAAAGCACGTGAATTAACCAAAGGAGAAAGAGATGATATATACGTTAAACTAGTAGACCGTGCTCAAAAAACTAAGAAAGAAAATTTAGATAAAGGCGGAAAAGAAAAAGATTTAGGATTTAACTCAATATTCAATGAGGAGTTAACAGATCAATTATTTATATCATCTAAGGAAGGTTTTTCTGTTTCATTACAAGTAACTCCTTGGGGTAAATTACAATTACAGTTATATAACCGTAATACAAAACGCCAAGTAGGAAAAACTATAGATGTTGATATTCCATCCGCTAATGATTTAACTTTTGTAGATGGTAAAGGGACAGCTATAAATGAATATGTAGACACATTGATAAAGGATTTTAATAATGATCCAGATATTAAAGCGGCTAAGGTATCAATAACAAATAAAAATCTTAGACAATCATTTCCAAGTCAAACTAGTTCAGATATAATTATAAATTCTACAACAACTAATGTTACACCTGATGTAATATTTAACAGCACTGGTAGAGCAACAGCTCACTCTTCAGCAATACAATCATTAAAAGGAGTGCAGCAATCAGAAACAGTTGATGTAGAAGAAGTATCTACAGAAAAGGTTGAGCCTAATAGTTTAACAGCAGAAGAAGCAGAGTTTAGTATATTAGATGTAAGTGAAGATGTTTTTGCTGAATATGCGGCAGGTGACTTTGTTAATGTACCATTAGAGTTTATTGATCACATAGTTAATAAAATTGTTACTCAAGGAGAAGCCGGTTTATCTTCAAGAGAACAAGAAATATTAAGTAAAAGAGGTGACACTATTAATATTAAAGTATCAAGAAAACTTGAAGGTGCACCAATACCTACTACACAAGGTGTTTTTACACAAACAGAAAATTTTACTGATGCAGAAGGTAATCCTATACCTACTGGGCCAGAACTTACAACAGAACAAAAATCAACTAATCCCCTTGATAAAGTTAAACAAAAACTTGAATCTCTTAAAGCACAAATATTAGAAGGAGTAGCACCTAGAGATAAAAGTAAAACTCTTAGAGGTAATGAAGAGTATCAAAAACTATTAGCAGAAAGAAAAGCTATTGAAAAAGAAGCAAATAAAATTCTGTCTGCTTCTGAATTAACTTCACAGGATGTTGAAGATATTGATGTCTTTACTAAATGGGCTTCAGAAAATCTACCAAGTTATATAAGTATAGCGGATATAGATACATTGGGTAATAACTTAAAAGATGGTGGTGTACGTGTAGGTGCTTTTGTTTTAGGATTAAATCATATAGCTGGTGGACAAAATGTTTCAGGTACAATTTATACTGGTGCTAATTCACCATTTAAATATCATGAAGCTTTTCACGGTATCTATAGAATGCTGCTAACTGATGAAGAAATAAATAATTATAGAAGTATTGCTAGAAAAGAAGTAAGAGCAAAACTAAGAGCTGAAGGTAAGAACCTTAAACAAGAATTAGAAAGATTTAGAAATTCTGCAGATACATATACTAATATGACTGAGACAGAATTACAAAATGAATACTATGAAGAATATCTTGCAGATGAATTTGAAAAATTTAAGATCAGTCCTAAAAATACAAATACTGATGCAGCAGTTAAATCTTTATTCACAAGAATATTAGAATGGATTCAAGCTGTTTTTAGTTCATATAATAAAAATGAATTACAAACATTATTTGAAAATATAGATGCTGGTAAATTTAAAGGTGCACAAATAGCAAATAATCAATTTACTACATCATTGGATGTTGGCGCTACAATAGAAGCTAATGCACTAATACCTTATGATTCAGAATTTTCAAGAGATGAAACAAAATTAGGTTATATTTATTTAGATAGTAATATAGCTGATCCATTGGTGAGAAGTATTTCAGCTATGTTTTTACAACGTATAGGTGAGCTTACTGAATCATATAATTCAAAAGAACAGTTAGATCTAGTAATGGATGATTTTATATGGTTGTATGATTTAGAAAATCCCAATAATGAAAATAAAACAGAAATACAAAAACAAAAATTAGGTGATATACAATCAGCTTTTGAAAATTATTCAACTGAAATAAAAGAAGAAGTTGTAAAATTTGTTAATCAAATAAGTGATAAGGCTGATTTAGAAGAGTTTGCAATTGAAGAATTTGAAGATGAAACTGGTTTAAGAACTACATCTGAATATGATAAAGACGCATCAATGATTGGTGGATTTAGATCTTTATCTAGTCAACTAAGAGGTTATATTGCTACTACAACAGTAGAGTCATCAGATTATTTTGGGAATACAGAATTAAAAGATGGTGAGCCATTAATAATAGCGGTTAATTTTACAGAAGCATATAATGGATTATTAAAATCTGTAAAGAATTTAACAAATCCAAAAGAAATACTTCAGAGTATGTACTTCTTTGGACAAGATAATGCACAAGCTGGGGCAGTGGTACGTAGAATGCTAAATGATATTGGTATAACTGTTGAACAATTAATAGGTGATAATACTATTCCTCTAGAAATACAATCTCCACTTTTAATGCAATCAATATTAAAAGGGTTTGAAAACTTCAGAGTTGATTATTTATTTAATGAAAGAGATAACCTAGGTAATACAATAGTATATTCAGCTTCAGAAAGAGATGATATAAACTCTCAGTTAGATAGATGGAGTCAAGGTTTTATTAGTATGAGACAACAATTACTTTCTGATCCTAAGAGAAAAAATGAGTTAATTGATTTACTTGCGGATCTCCAAACTGAAATAATACCTACAGATAAAAGTATAAGTAATACTAAACTTAGAAAACTTTCAAAATTATATTCAGAAGAGTTATTTAATTTATCAGGTATTAAACTTAGTCCTTTATATATACAATATAGTATGTTATATAACAGATCTAAATTAGAACCTAATCAAAAAGCATTTTTAAATATAAATAAAAATGAAACTCCATTAACTCATGATGTAGATGGAACCATGTTTAAAGAAAGTTCAATTTCAATATTCAGTCAAATAATACAGTCTAACAATGATATTTTTGACACTGGTGAACAAGGCATGGATTCTAGATTAAAAACTATGGCTATAAGTAATGCGCCATTTGATGAAACAATTGGAGCATCTGTATTTAAAAATCCAAATGGAGATTTAGTTTATGCACATCAATTGCCAACTTATCATTTAAAAATGATAGCTGAGTTGAATAAACAGGGAAGGCTTGAAGAACTTATTAATTCTGATCCATATTTAAAAAATAATTTTCTGTTAAATAGTGCAGCATTTAAAAAACTATCACAACAATCAAGATTACAAATAACTAGAGTAGCAGGTAATAAGATTGGTGATATATTATCTTCAGAAGAAGATCTTAATAATAATTTAAAAGATGTAAAACAAACTTCAACTTATGGAGACTTTACTCCTCAAGAGTTTGCAATAAACTTAATAAATAATTATGCGGGTCTTTTGAATAATAAAAGTTACAAGGTATCTACTGTAGAAAGTTTAGATGATGAAGGAAATAAAACCCTTTCTGCATTAGCACCTATACTTATAAGAGTTATGGAAGCTTCTAACACTGGAGATTTAGTTTCTCTACCTGTTATTAAAACAGTAGAAATGGTTGATGGTCAAGCCAAACTAACTGAAGAAGCTGTAGATATATATATAGATAAAATACGAACTGAGTTTGCTAGAATAAATAGAGCTGCTATAGAGTCAACAAGTGTACAAGAAGATATAGTAGGTTATAATAATGAAGGAGGTAGAGCATTTAAGTTTTTTAACAGTGGTACATTAATGTCTGCTGAGCTTCAGGAATCCCTTATTAATAGAGCAATTCAAGCAGGTAATGCAGGTAATGTTATTACACTAGAGGATGCATTAGCAGGGACAGTGACAGTTTCACCACAAATTAGTGAGTATGCTAATAAACTAAAACTTATTTCAGAAAGAAAGGCTATGGCTACTAAATCTGATTTACAAAATTCTCAATTAATAAAAGATATAAGAGTAGATAAAACTCAACCTAACGCATTAACTCCTAATGCTTCAGATAATAGATTGGCTGCTATAATGCTTTATGGAAAAGGTTATGTTACTTTAATAGAAGAAGGCTTGGGAGAAAAAGCAAATGAAGCAAAAACCTTAGCTTATAGAATATTGAATGATTTGATGTTTGATATCAATGAAATAGAAGAATACATGGATGTCATGACTCCCGAATATGCAGGTGTATTAACTACTAATGAAAACCCAGTTAAAGAGTTTTTTGAAAATGATATATTTGAACTGGTTGATAATCAATCAACACAACAAACTAGTGAGGTTAAAAGTATTCCTATGCAACCAGATAATGTGTCTAAGATTTTATCAGGAGAAAAAACTACAACCTTAAGAACAAATGACTTGCCAAGTGGTGTTTATAATATAGGAGGTCAGCAGTTTAATCTTACTAATAGAGGATTGTTATCTATTGAAGAAGCTGGTGGAGTAGAAGCCATTAGTAAGTCAGAAGTTTTTGCAAAGTCTGGTCCTAAGTTTAGTACAACAAAAAACTTTCTTGCAGGTAGAAGAAAGTTGTATGTATATGATATATCCCCAACACAACAAACTAGTGAGGTTGCTAAAGAGGTATCTGGAATGACAGCATTACGTGATAATGTTGTTGATAATTTAGAAAACAGCTTTACTGAATTTGAACAATTAATTGATGAATTGCAAATTGAAGATCAAATATCTAATCAAGTTAAATCAGGTCCTATTATAGCAGCTGGTGTAAGCAGAAACAAACTTGTACAGTCTGCTTCATTATTAAATATGAATGACAATTATAGACATAATCTTAAGCAGATATTCTTTAATGATAATATTAATACATATTCAATCAATGAAATTTTATTAGGTGATCAAGCTGTATCATTGAAAGATGCTGTAGATCAAGTTAAAAGAGCTAAAATGCAAAATGGTGCTTACTATAGTGCATATTCTGCTATCAGTGCTCCTAAATTTGGTGTAATACATCCTGTAGAAGATATAAGTTTAGTTGCTCTAGAAGAACCAGAAAGTGATGGAATTGATATTGCAGATGCTCAAATGTATATGACTACAAAAGCATTTAGATATATGTGGTTTGGCTTTGGTAAATTGACAGCTGCACAAGCAGAATTAATTGATAGAATAGAAACATTGGAGGATATAACACCTGATTCAATATTTGGTAATGAACAAAATCCTCAAGGTTATGCACAAACACAATCTTTATTAAATTCTAAGAAATTAGTTTATGGTGATGGAAGTACATTTCTTAAAATGTCAGCCTTTACATTAACTCCAGGTTATACCTCTACATGGAATTCTGATTTAAAGATGTGGTTAGCTAAGCCCGGTATGGAAACACTTCATAATTTAAGAGTGAAGTTAGAAGCTATTGAAAAAGAAAAAGAAACAATTGCAATTGCTGCGCCTTTGTCTGCAATTAAAATGAAGAAACAACGTGTTAATTCTCTTGAAGAGCTTCAGGATACTAAACCATTTACAAATGGTTATACTACATTAGATGCAAGGTTTATGGGCCTTCAACAACTTAACCCATCAAATAAATTAGAACAAGTAGATCCTACACAGATTAAACAAATATTGACATCTGAACAAGATGATAGCCAATTTGTACCAGCATTAAATATGGATATAGGACAAATTAAAGAAGCCTATAATAATGCTATATCACAAAGGGTCAGCATTAAGTTTAAAGATAAAAGAAATTTAATATTTACTTTTGATGGAGCAATGGATGAATTAACTTTATCTAAAGAACAAGGTAAGGTTACACCTAAGCTTGCTGCATTTTTACAATATGCATTAAGTGGGTTAAAAGCATCTCAATCAAGTAGTCAAATACTTGAGTTCTTCTCAATGACAGATGGAGTTCAAAACTATAATTTAAATAATCAGATTACAGTAAGAAAATTTGAGCAATTATTTTTAACATACTTTAGTAAAGGAGTCTTTTCAGAACGTACACCAGGTTTGGGTCTAACATTAGTATCAGACTTTGGTAATAAAATATATAGAAGAGTATTTGAAATAGAAGATGGTGTGCCAGTTAGGTCTGAAGTATTAAGAAGAGGTGCATTTAAAGGTGATCCAAATGATTTACTTAACATTGATTCTCTTACTCAATCAAATATAGGAGCTGAAGGTGTAATTGTATTAGACAGATTGAGACACGGGGTTATGGAATATGACTCTAATGGTGAACCAACTGGGCAAAGATATACTGAAATGATGATGCCAGCACATCACTTATCTGTGGCAAAATTAATTCAAGATTCACCTAACGATGCAATGCCTGATGTGATATCTAAAATGTTTGGTGTTAGAATACCTTCACAAGATAATCATTCAGCAATGAATATTAAATGGGTTGATTTTATGCCATCTTATTATGGTTCTTCAGCTATGTTTGCAAGAGAGCTTGTTGAAATATCTGGAGCTGATTTTGACATAGATAAAGTTTTTGCACAGTTTAAAGATTTCTACGTAAAAGATAATGAGTTTTATGAGTATGGAAATAAAAACAGTTTAGAAGAAAACTATTCTGACTATGTAAGATATGTAAATGATAAAGTTAATCAATCAGGCACTATTTATTCTGAAGCTTTTCTGACATACGATGAAAACTTAGATGGTGCAAAATTAGAAAATAGTGCAACTAAATTAGAAGCAGAAAAGTTTTATAAGTTACTTGGTAGTCTAAATATTATTACAGATGCTGGATTGGCTGAGAAAAGTTTAAAAGCATTACAAATATTAGGGTTACCTATTACTGAAGAACAGTATGGTAATTACGTGGAAAAGTTTGGTGAACCATATGCGGCTCCATTAAATAATAAAATACTTGACTACAAGTATGCATTATTAGGTAATGACGCTGTAGCATCAGGAGAAAATCCTATTTCATATGCACCAGCTACATTAGATATACTTGAAATTACATTGTCAACATTAGCTGAAGAATCTAAGTTGTTTGAGAACAGAATGCTAGAAGATAATATTGATGTAGATAATTTAGTAGGTAAAATTAAAGCCTTTAAAGCTAATAAAGGAGCTTCCATTGGCGCAGCAGTATTACCTAACTTATATCTTAGTTTACTAACTGAATATGCTATTGATTTAAAAACTCCAATTTATTTAAATAAAGTACCATATGATTCATTTAAATATACAAAAGAGAATAAAGATAAGTCTAATCAAAGAAAACAAGACACTATATCTTCTCTTATTACTATGGCTACAGATAATGCCAAAGAACGTTTGTTTTCAAAGTTAGGTTTAAATAAGCATGCGTTAGGTATTGTTACAATGATGACTTCATTAAGTATACCTATTAGAACATCTATCTTGTTGATTAATAACCCTATTATACAAGATTTATATTCTCAAGCATTAAATAAAAAAGATAAGTTTGATCCGGGTATTGAGAAATTAGTAGAAAATAAAATAAAGGAGTTAATGGAAGTAGAGTCAACTAACGTATCACTTAAAGAATGGCAATATGTAACTGATGAAGTGTTATTAAAAAGTATTGATTTTCCTGAAGAAATAGTAAATGAAGAAAATATAATAATATTATCTAAGTTTCAAGAATTAATCACACTTGGATCTTTTACAGAAAAAATGGGTGCTCCTACAAGTCTTACTAAAGGTTTAGGTAAAGACATGGCAGCTGTAATGAAGAAGAAACAAGATATAGCAGACTTACTTGATGTTGATGCACCATTGGATTTAAACAAAATTTATAAGAGTGATACATGGAATAGTAGATATGTAAATTTATTTAATGAGTTAACAGAAAATTTATTACCTGAAATATTTTTATCAAGCTCACCTGTTTTTCAAGAAATATTAAATGATGTAATTGATAATGTAGATTCACGATCTAGTACATTACAATCAGAAGACATACAAAATATTTCATTAGATCTTTTATCTTATTTAAATATAAAAGGATATCAGTATAATTTACTACAGAGCGGAACATTAAATGAAAAAACAATAAGTAATGAATTAATATATCCTGGTTCTAATAGATCTATAGTAGATGTAGTAAACAATATAAAAACCACATTGGAGTCTAAGAATGAAACAAACTTTTTTATAGATAACTTTGTAACTCCTTTATCAGCAGATGCTGTAGATAATTACTCAGGATTAAATTTAGCTGTAGCAAATACATTTAGAAATTTATCTGCATTACAGAAAATAGATTTACAAAGTGGGTTTGCAAAGCTTTTTGGATCTCTTGATACTAAAGATGATGCACAAACAATACTTAATTATATTATGGTTAAAGATGGGCTTCAAGTTGGATATCAAAGTTTGTTAGAAGCCATTGCTCCATTTACATTAAATAGATTTCTTTCACACATTAATACTGTTGAACAAGCAGTAAGAGGGGATGTTTCTTTTGAGTCTGTATTTGGATTATCCAAAGATGAATTAACAAAAGAATTTACAGAAGGTTTTCTTGAATCTAATATTAATGGTTCAAAGCTTTGGACATTTGAAAGAAGTGCAACAACAGGTGGTCTTCGTAAAGGTGTATCTGTAGCAGACAATGTGGTAACAGTTAATTGGAATGCAGTTGGTTTAAAAAGAGATGCTATACCAAACTATGTTAGGATTAAAGATATCTTAGGTGAAATTAAAACATATAAATTAGATACAAGTTTTAAAAGCGCTTCTCGTTCAACTTATAATGAAATAGATACATATGGTTCTAATCAACAAACACACATTGGTTTTATGTTTGGTCCTAGACCTACTTACAAAGAAATAAGAAACTTTGTTAAAGCTAAGAATGGACAAACTCAAGAAGACCCATCAGATTTTACAGCTTTAATGGATGATGTTAATGCTATACAAGAAGAAATTTTAAAAGCAGAAAATGTTAACATTGAAGCAACTGAAAATAGCATTGAAGTGCAACTTGATCCTGAAGCCAATATGGTTAATGTTGCTGATACAGCATTATTATTAGAGCAGCTTGGTTTAAATCAAGATGCACAAGACCAAAGTGAAATGGAAGCTAATGTAATAGATAATGTTGATACTTCACTTCCCCAGGTAGATGAGGTTGAAGCACAATTAACTTTAGACTTTGAAATAGAACTGGACGAGCAATTTCCAACTCTTACAGATTTTTGGGATACCAACATACAAGGAAATAAAAAAGCAATGGCAAACCTTAGAGAAAATAATATACTATCTTTGGATGACTTCATTGAAGAATATAACACAGGGATTTATGAAAGTGAAGAAAGTTTTCTAGATCAAATTAAAAAATGTAATTTATAAGCTATGGCTAGATGTCCTAATAAAAATACTGCAGAATATAGAGCATTGCAAAATGTATATGGAACTGAGATTGCTACTAATAATATTATTAATCAGTGGCAAGACCTTAATGATGTAGACACATTTCCTACTGCATTAGAGGCATCTGAATTTGTAAGTAATCAAAAATTATTATTTTCTTTAAAACAAAAAGAATTTGGAGATAGTCTATTAAACAATCTACGAAGAGAAAGAATTGGTCATAGTTTTCAAGATAAATTTTATATAAATAATTCTAATCCAAACACGCAACAATACGATGAGTTTTACTTAAACTCTAACCTAAAAAGATTACAGAGATATTTATCAATAAATAATATTCCTCAAAGCAGAGTGACTATTGAAAGAACATCTCAATCATACAGAGTCACTGTAAATGAAGATTTGTTTACTGATAAAGATATCATTGAGTCTTCAAGATCATGGGATTCTCCAAGAGCAAGAGCGGTGGTAATGCATCTTAAAAGAATGTTTCCTCAAGTAAGTGTAGAAATGTTATCAGTAGCAGATGCAAAAGCTCTTTATGATAATATGCCATCTTGGAAAAAGAATGATGTACCTTTTAATAATGTAAAATCATTTTATGTAGATGGTGTTGCATATTTAATAAAAGGAAGGGTGACAGATGAGATAGCTATAGAAGAAATTTTACATCCGTTTATTGATGCAATAAAAGTAGACAATGAAGGTTTGTTCAATAATTTATTAGCTGAAGCAAAAATCAATTTTCCAGAAATGGTACAACAAATTTCTGATTCATATAATGAAAAAAGAGATTTTAATGAGAATGATAGAAACTTAGAGATAGTTACACAAGCATTGTCTAGACACTTTAAAAAAGAATATGAAAATGCACCTACAAATAAATTTTTAAATTTAATTCAGGATGCTCTAGAATGGCTAATGAATGTAATAAATAATTTAAATGAATATATTACAGGAAGATCAATACCTGTATCTGCTATAAATTCAGATACTAACTTTACTGATCTTGCTAAACTCTTAAATACTGAGGGCATTCAGTTTAAACTAGAGAAACGGGTCAACGGAAAAATAAGATATAATCTTTCACCTCAAAAACAAAAGGCTTTAGATATCCAAAGGAATTCAGCAAATGGTGTACAAAAAATTATATTAGACAAAATGTTTCATGTTGCACAGACAACAGAAACAAATGTAGATTTTTTATCAGCCAATCTAAAAGATACGTCTGATGGATCAATTGTTATACTTAATGAAAAAGATCATACATATTATAATATAAATACAGGAGAACAATATGCTTCTGTTACAACAAAGATAAAAGGTAAATTAAAAAATCAAGAAGATGTACAATTAAATCTTGATATAGGTAATGATGTAGATGCTTTGTTAGATGCTCTTATTGCAGGGGAAACTTTAGATAGTGTAAATTTAACCATACTAAGTCCTGAAGTTGCTAGCCAAGCATATAATGAATTGGAGAGTGCTATAAAATTTTTGATGCCTGAAGACAGTATTGCACTATCACAGGTAGTTCTTTTTGATGATGCTACAAAAACTGCTGGTACAGTGGATTTAATGATTATAGATGCAAATGGTGATATTAGGATATCAGATCTTAAAACAAGCAAGAACTCAATTAAATCTAGATTTGTCTCACAGAAACTTGGTGTTCCAGAATTTAAAAAATATGATAAAAATTGGGATCTAAGTGCAGAAAGTGAATTATATAAAAAAGGAGTACAGACATTATCTACAAGAGAACAACATAATTTACAGGTCAACATCTATAGAAGGATGGCTGAAAACATGGGCTATTCAGTTTATCAAGGTGATTTTGCTGCAACAACTATACATTTTGTAGCAGATATTACAGGTACAGGTAAAAACCAAAAGTTCAATGGTAAAATAAAAAGTGACGGAACAATAATTCATCCGCCTGGTCAGAATAAAGACATGGTAGATATGCTTGTTCCTGAATCATTAAATGCTGAAGCTAAAACTAAAAAATTAGAAGAGGCAGTTGCTGATCAATATAATGCGCCTTTTGTACCTGAAAATCAATTTGGGAAAGAAGAAGACACTTCACAGAATGAAGATCCACAAGATTATCCAGAATATAATACCGTACTGGGTGCACTTGAAAGTTATAGACTTGGTTTGATGACAAAACTAAAAGCTCTAGAGTCTATACGCAGTAGTGTATTTATGGATAGAAGTACAAAGGATATGAAAGAAGACATTGCTAGTAACCTGGCATATATAGGTATAGCAATTAGTGAAGGTCCTATTTCTAGATCTCAAGCATATTCTGCATTAATGATGGATGCTTTAAAACAAATGAAAGCTTTCACAAAATATATTGAGGATCCTGCTAATTTTGCTGATCCAAAGTTTATAACATATGTAAATAATTTTGATAGATTTATCAAAACCTTTGAAGGATTATATAAGGTTGATGGTGATGGTGCCGGGGAACTTAATGCAACACAAAGATCTTTAGTGCTTTCATTAACACTTGCTTTAAATAAACTTGCAGGTAGTACTACGGATGGAACCGGTCTTATTAGTGAGGCCCAATCTAACTATGTAATGGAACAAGTTAGGCTCAAAGCTAATAATGACTTTGGTGGAGTAGGTAGTGCTTTTAGTGAACAAGATTTAGTTGACCTTATAAAAGGCAACGGTGTTTCTGATATTGACACAATGGATCTTCAAACTAAAGATATGGCAACATCTCCAAAGGTATTGCTTGCTGTGATGGATAAAATATTTAAGGCTAAAAAACAAAGACTGCTGGATAATGTTGCTCAAAGAAATCAAATAATACAAAGATTAGCTAATAAAGTATTGAAGCTTTCACCAACAAATGATAGACAAAAGATTTATGATTTTATGATTGAGTCTGATGGTAGATATGTAAAACCTGTTGGTCAACAGTATTATGATTTACAAGAATCATTGAGAAGTTTTCTATATGATAATGATGGTCACCCTTATGTTTATAATGATATTACTGACTTAGATAGCGCATCTCAAGAAGATATTGATTTTAATATTAAACTTGCTGATAACAAACGTGCATTTGGTGAATTTTTTAGAGGGGAAGAAAAAGATGAAGATGGAAATTTAGTTGATGGTATGTATCATAAATACTCTGATGAGTTTAAGGAAGAGAGAAGAAAGTATGAATATTGGACTGCTGGAAGTGATAAAAATCCTTTTGGAAGTTGGAGAAGAAAAGATTCAAGAAAAGTTTCAGATAGAGAGTATTCCATATATCAAGCTAAGTTTTATGATTCAGTAGATTATAGTAAAGCTCAACGTGATGGAGATGGTAATGCTACAGGAGTGATAGTACGTGGACAAGTATTTAGAGCAGTTAAAAAACAGTATGTGGATGTTCTCCTTACAACTAGGGATGGAAGAGATATGGCTAGTGCAAAATATAGTATTATAATGAATCCTACTGATGCATTAGGTCAGGCACAGAAAGAATTTTATGAAATGTATATAGATGTATTTGAAAAGGATCTATTACAAAAATTACCAGTTGGGGTAATGACACAAATGTTAGGTAGAACACCTTTAGTAAAAAATAACTTTTTAGAAGACTTAAAGAAAAAACCTAGCTTCTTTAGCAAGGCCTATGCTAAAACAATAGGTAGTGCAGCATGGGGAGCTTTTGATTCTACATCACAACAAAGAGGTGTAGTTACAGATGAAAACGGCAACCTAATAAGTTCTTTACCCATTTATTATGTAGGTAGACCTAGATTACAAGGAGAAGTTGAAGAAGTTCAGAAACAAATAAATACTTTACAAGATCAAAAGAAAAAGGGTAAAATTGGACCAGACGCATACGCAAAAGAACTTGCTGCTTTAAAAGGTAAAAAAGCAAGACTTATGGGTCAACCCACTACAAATCAAATAAGTAGAGATTTAGGAGATAGTTTAATGAAGTTTAGTGCAATGGCTGAGAACTATGAAGTAATGGGCACTATAGAAGATACTCTTAATGCATTTGTGAAAGTAATTGAAAAGCGTGAGTATCAGCCTGCAGATCCAATGATTACAACAGGTACAAGAATTGATGGTGTATTTAAGAAAAGAGGTATCATTAAAGGTAAAGATTCACTTATGCTAAGAAAAGCTAAGAAGTGGATGTCAATGACATATTATGATGAGGACACAATGTCAAAAGGTGCTGTGGATAAAATAGCAGATGGCTTAATACAATTGTCTTCTCTTTCTTATGTGGCATTTAACCCTTTTGGTAACTTTAATAACTATGTTATTGGTAGAATAAATAACAATATAGAAATGCTTGGCTCAAGATTCTTTAGTAAGAAGGCATATAGAAGAGCAACTTGGGAATTTAACAAACGAGCAGTCCCTGATTTAGTTCAAAGATCTTCATATGTTGTTGGAGATTTAGGTGAAGTATTAACTTTTGGTTTAGTAAAAGGAGCACAAAATTCTACATATGATGCTAAAAAACCTAATAGTAAATATGAGGCTTTTGTTGATTTGTTTAGAATGATGGATAAAATGTCTGATTTACGTGAACAATCAAGCGCTACTGATCAAGGTAAGAGTTGGTTTTCAAAGGCAACTGAATGGGGATATATACTCCAAGATGCAGCTGAATATAATGTTCAAACTAAAGTGGGTATGGCTATTTTAATGGACACCCAACTAAAAAATAGTGTAACAGGAGAATCAATATCTTTTTATGATGGTTTTGAATATAATTCTAAGACTCATGAGAATGTTTTAAAACCTGGATTTGATACTGTTATAAAAAGAAATGGTCAAGTGGTACCTTATACAGATGAGTTTAGGTATGAAATAAGAAATGAGATTAGAGAAGTTAATAAACAAATTCACGGTAACTATGCTAAAGAAGATAGAGTGGTTATGCAAAGTACCACTATAGGTAAATTAGCTTTTCAGTTTCACAAGTGGGTTGCTCCAGCAATTAGAGCAAGATATCAAAGAGAATATTTTGATCAAAACTTAGGTTGGATGGAAGGTAGATATATATCTGCATTTAAATTTTTAGCATATGTTAAGAGTGAAATAGTAAAAGGCAATAAACAATTTTCTGGATATTCTAAAGGTTTCTTAGAAACATATGGTTATACAGGAGAGGGAGGAAATTTAGATCAAAGAGCTACAAATAAATTATATGGCTTTTATAGAACCATGGGTGAAATAGGAATCATGTTATCTACCTTTGTTATTTCTCAAGTATTACAAGGTCTATTAGCCGGGGATGATGATGACAGTGATACAATGCAAAGGTTCAAAAACATTATGAAATATCAAGCAGATAGAACATATAAGGAACTTGTAATGTTTACACCACTTCCTGATGGACTTACGCAACAATATCAAATGTTTAAATCTCCTATAGCAGCTACAAGAACTATGGGGGAACTGGGTGAGGCATTATCACTTTCTTTAACTACTCCTTTGGCTTATTTATACTATACTGACGAAGAATTTAAAACTAATTCAAAGTATGTATATCAACAAAGACCTAGAAAAGGACAACTTAAAGTAAATAAAAACTGGAAAGATGTAGTTCCTATCCTTTATTCTATACAAAAGTATGACGCATATTTAAGAATGAACAATTACTTTATAAAATAAGACAAATTTGCAGATAAAATGTTTTAATAACTGAGAGATATTATATATATTATAGTATAAACCAATGGAATTTAAAATAACATTTAAAGTTTAAATATGAAAAATTATTTAAGTTTCTTGGTTTTCTTATTAATTTTGTTTTTACCTAATACTTCTCTCTCACAAGAAGTAAAAGAAAAAGGTAAATTCTTTAAAATATTATACCAGGACTTTTTAAAATACGGAACTGTGTATGGTGCAGGTGATATTTCAAATTCAATTGAAGCTGAGGAAAATACATATTTTGTAAGAACTAACGAAGATGGTAGTTTATATTCAATACCAGATGTAGTAGATAATACACCAGACTATCCATTTGATTATAGGATAGGAATTGGTATTAGAAAGCTAGCAAGGTTCAGTTATGAAAGAAAGCCTAAAAACTTTTATGATGGAACTGAAGAGCAGCTAACATTTTCTGCACCAACATCAGCACTTAAGGGTTTAGAATATCAGTTACATTGGGAGAATGAAAGATGGAGAGGTGAAGACTTTCAAAATCACAGGTTGTTTATTAAACACACAGGTAAATATCATATAGTAAAAGCAGAGTCTAGAGAAGTTGATAAAATTAATTTAGAATACGTCTCAGGTGAAGTTAGAGCTAGGTTACCTATTGGTAAAAAATTCTCAATATCCGCAGGTGCTATTTATAGAACACATAAAAGAGCATATGGATATAATCCAATTGAAATATGGTTAAACGAAACTGAAACGTACTATGATCAATATGGAAATCCATTTGAAGGATCTGCTAATCCTTGGTATACATTAGGTTTTGAATATGGATATACAGATCACTTTACTGAATACACAGATATTAACACTGGGGTTACAACTCAAGATTGGATTTGGAAAGATGCTGATGGAAATATAGTAGCATATACAGATTTAGAATTTAGAGAGAATGTATTCACTGATTTAATGAATAGATATAATAATGAAAAGTGGGAGGAGCTAGATGACTTTGCTGAAGTTGCTCCTATAGTAGGTTTTGATTTTTATCATTATAAAGGTAAGTTTTGGTTACACGCATATGGAAATTATATTTTACCATATCATACATATATACAAGGAAATAAAGACTTTTCATATTTACAAAGAGAAAGTTGGGGTAAAGGAGGTCATAATAATGAACTAGCAGACCAACAATGGGATGATTATTCAGCTGGTTTAAATATGGGTTGGAAAATTAATAAACACTTAGGTGTTTTTATGGAAGGAGAATATAGCAAAATGTGGGACAGTGAATTATTTCAAACCACGTTTGGATTAAATTATACATTTAAATAAATAATAAAATGGCAAACCAAGTACCTCCTCAAATATCTGAGGGAACTAAAATAACACTTGATCTTAAAACGATTGGAATGATAGTAGGATTTACAGTCTCATTATCAAGCATGTGGTTTATATTAAAAGCAGATATTGCTAGAGCAATGGAAATGCCTGAGCCAACAATTGAAAGAATTGAGTATGATCTAAAAGATGAATTAATCAGGGAAACAATAATGACTACACAAGAAGATGTAGAAGATATTAAAGCAACCCTAGCCAAAATGGAAGAGCGTTTGTATGAATTAAGTCAAAGATAATCATGAAAAACTTACTGTTTATATTATTATTCTTTTGTTCCAATTTTCTCTTAGCACAAGAATGGATAACAGATGATGATTTTGAAAGTAAAATTAATGGTAAGAATCCTTATGGTGAATCATATACTATTGTCATAGTAGAGTTTTACGCTGACTTTAATAAAGATAATCAATTTAAAGATTGGGAAAAACTTGAAGGAGTTAAATATTATAAGTGTGATATAAAAAAATCTCCTAAAGCTAAAAAAAGTTTTAAAGTAAGAATGGCTCCTACAATTATAGTATTTGCTGAAGGAGTTGAATATAAAGATTATAGAGCCGGTCTTGATTTGATATGTCCAATAGATCTTTTTGAACTACAGGAAGCAGTAACTAAAGCAAATACTTATTAAATCTTCACAAACATGTGGATGCGGTAGTCTTATGACCTACTATGAAGGGACCACGAATGATGGCCCCTTTTTCTTTTGCCGTGATTGTGACTCTATACATTTTATTCATCATTCAAAGAACGAATGTAAATAGCTCTATCATATGCATCTTGTATTGAGTCTTGCTTAGTATAAATTATAAGCTCTCCTTCATCAACGTACCAATCTAATACATTAGGATCTTTATCCGGGTTGTACTCCGATTTACAGCCTAGGCAAATCAAGAGCAATAATAGCTTAACCTTCACAACTAGAACATTCTAATATATTACGAGCAAAATCTTGAGCACTACTTTGACTAAATTGATAGTACAAAGTCTTAACTCCCTCATCATGTGCATATAAATACAATGCATTAATATCTTTAGCTGACACAGATGGGTGAATCATAAGATTCAAAGATTGAGATTGATCAATATACTTTTGTCTTTGTGCGGCTTGTAGAACTAACTCTTTAGGTGTTATTTCTACAAATGACTTAAACACTGCTTTAGTAGGAAATTCTAAATGTTGTACTGATCCATCTTTTTTTAATATACTTGCCCAAGTTTTCTTGTTGTTAATTCCATACTTGCTTAACTCCTCTTCTAGATATGGATTTTTATACACTGTTTTAGACTTAGCAAGATCTTTGATAAAGTAGTTAGATTTGATTGGCTCAATACCCATACTTACTGCACCATGTATAAACGAACTAGATTTGGTAGGTGCTATAGCCATCAAAGTGGTATTAGCATAACCATCACGTAAAGACTTATATCCTCTATGTGTATGTAGCCATCTTGATGCTTCTTCAGATAATTGTTTTAATGTTTTAAATATATTATTGTTTAAACCTTTTGCAGTTAAAGATTCAAACTCTATTAGTTTAGACTGAAGTAAACTATGATATCCTAAAACCCCTAAGCCAATTGCTCTGTGGTTTTTTGCAAAATTAAAAGCTCTACTTAGACCTGGTTTAACCTCAGCCTTTTTGATAAACTCATCCATAACAGCATTTAAAAAGAAGACATATGTTTCAATAGCATCTGTTTTAATGATTTCATCCCAGTGTAATAAGTTAATAGATCCTAAACAACATACAAAAGAATTATAAGTATCTGTAGGTAATTGTATTTCTGAACATAAATTTGATGCATTTATATCCATACCTAACTCTTTATACGGTGAATTATTATTTGAGTTGTCTTTAAACATGATATATGGATAACCAAACTCACTTCTTCTTTGTATAACCTTGGCCCATATTTTACGTTTAACTTTATCACCTGAACGCATGTGTTCTAACCAAGCACTTGTAACTGTAATACCATATTGTAAATTCTGTATTGGATTTCCCTCAGTACCTATATCTAGAAACTCTTCTATATCATCATGTTCTATTGGTAAGTATGCAGCACATGCACCACGTCTAGCTTCTGATTGTTTACATACATCTACTACTGTGTCATATATCCTAGCATAATGGACAGGTCCGTCAGCTAAGCCTCCTGTAGAGATTTCTGTACCTCTAGGTCTAATGTTACCTAAGTAAGCAGAAGTTCCACCTCCATACTTAGACATCATTCCAATTTCACGCCCTGCGTTTAGTATGCTATCTAAATTGTCATCTATATTAGATCCATAACAACTAATAGGTAAACCTTTTGATTTACCAAAGTTTATCCATACAGGGGTAGATAAACTATAGAAACCTTTGGACATATAGTTTTCAAATTTCTGAGCAAAGCCAGGCATGTGTAAGTACTTTTCAGCAGTATTTGCTATGTCTTTTATTCTTTGTTCTGGTGTTTCTGTTATATAACCTCTTGAGAGAAATTGTCTGCTGTTTTCATTTAGCCAGTAATATTTTTTATATTCCATATTGGTTTTTTATTTATTTAAAATATGTCATCAACTGTGATGCTTTTGCTTTTTTTGTTGTAGTCAACACTTTTCTTATAGAAAAAGTCTCCTTCTTTTGTTCCTGTTATTTCTATATCAAACCATTCTACACCATCTAATAAATCTTCATTTACTTCAAATATAGATTTCATACCTATTTTTTCTAGTGAGTTATTAAATCTATTTCTTATAAAATGCTGTATAGTTTCTTTAGGTAAAAAACTTAGTTCACCTTTTTCAAAGATCCAATCTAGTATATCACACTCAGCACTATAAGCTTTCATACATGCAGAATAGATTAAATCTTCAAATTCTTTATCAAACCATTCAGGGTTTTCTTTTTTAATAATATTGATGATTTCAGCTCCAAAGTTACCGTGAATCTCTTCTTCTTTTGATGTTGCTTCTACAACGTTAGATATACCTTTAAGTACATTCTTTTCTTTATTGAAGCTCATCATAATTAAGAATTGACTAAATAAACTTACATGTTCTATGAATAAAGAAAATAACAATACAGACTTAGTATACATTTTATTATCTCTAGAACGTGTACCATCTAGATACTTCTTTAGGTATTTAAGTCTACCGGCAATAGCTGGTACTTCAATAACACTTTGAAATTCTTTTTCAAGTCCAAGTATCCTAAGCAACCTGGCGTAAGCATCTTTATGTCTTACTTCTGATTCAGCAAAGGTCATACCCACATCACCTACTTCTGTAATAGGCATGCGTTTGTACATATCAGCCCAAAAAGTTTTTACATTAACTTCTATTTGAGCTATTGCCAGCATAGTTTTTTTAATTACATCTTTTTCATTTTCTGAAATATGTATTTTAAAATCTTGTATGTCTTCTGTAAAATTAAATTCTGTATCTATCCAGTAGGAATGTCTGATGGCATCTTTATATTTTAATAATTGTGGATATTCATAAGGTAATATATTTGTTCTGCTTTTAAAAATGTTTTTGTTCATATTTGCTATGTTTATTAAATTTGTATATTCCTTATAGGAAATAAAAGCCACATCTTCTAGAATGAAAATGCAGCTGTTAAGTAATTATAAAGTATGAAATATTTATGAGATGAGAAAACTTAATCACTAATATTTACATAACTTAATGTTAAAAAAATTAAACCTATTTCTATACCAGTTACAGGACGGTATATTTTGTCTGTACATAGTACTTCACAGTTAACTAACTTTACACCAAAAAGAGTTTCTGTTGGTAGAAATTCAGCACTAAATTTGTTTTTAAATTGTATTGGATCTATTTCATTCATGAATTAAAAATTATTATAGACAAACAAAGATAATATATCTTTATGTCTTTGAGTTGTTAAATTGATACAAAATTTGTATATTATTTATATAGTACAATAAATGGACTTTGTTATGTTAAAAAGATTAATTAATATTATATGGACTTATAGTCTTCAAGACTATTGGAATGCTATATGGTCAAAAACTTCTGTTGATGAGAAAGCTATAGCTACTGTCAAAGAGGTTAAAAAAAGATTTAAATTAACTGCAACCGAATTGGCTGATGTAGGTAGAGCAATAAAAGAAGTTGGTAATCAACTTGGTGATATTGATGATGCTATTAAAGGTAAAGCTAGGAAAGGTAGAAAGAAAAGGTAATGGCTGCAATTATAATTGGAAATTATATTAAAGTATCAGGTAAAAAAAGGCCAGGTGTGCATAGTAAAAATGCATCAAAAGGTCAAAATGGGTATAAACAAAGATATAAAGGTCAAGGAAAATGAGACAAGTATGTTTATTAATACAGTGGTTAACAAGAGGTAAGGTTTGTTTGAAATATTGCCGTAAAGGTTTATGTAGTAAAACTAAATCTGTTTTATAATGGCATGGGAATTAGAAATTGCTTTTCATTGGCCACACGATAGATTAGCATTAGGTTGGGATTTTATAGGCCCAGATAGTAAATGTGATTACACAACAATTAAAGTATATATGTTTTTTGCTACATTAACATTAGACTTTTAAAATAAATAAAATGGCAAAAGAGAGACCATGTTTACCAATGCAAAAAGTACCTAAGAGTGCTGGTAAACTATTATCAACACTTGGTGGTGAGTTAAAAAAGAAATTTAGGCAAAAAGAAGTAATGTCATATGCTCTTGGTGGAGGTACGCATAATACTTATAGTGGTAAAAGAAAGAAAAGAAAATGAACATTTTAACTGATGTATTAAGTTTAATAAGAAGATCTGTCTATGCTAAAAAAGCAGGACTTGATGATGTTCTTATAATAGGTACTCATGAGCAACCAGAAATGACTGGTGTTGCATCACCTATACCTTATAAAAGCGTAAAGGTTATAAAAGTTAGAGACTTTAAAATTGCTGCTGAACATTGTAGTTATGCAAATGCTCCAGCTGTTCCAACAACTAAAGGTCAAATTTATCAAAAGACTGTTGTAGATCCTGAAACAGATGAATGTACTGTTTATTTTAGATCTTTAAAATCTTTAAGCAGTAACCTTTCTATTGCTATATCTGCTGATAATGATTATGTAGAATTAGCAACTACAGGTGAACCAAATACAGCAGAAAGCTTAGGCTCAGGTCAAGTTGTTTATAGTGGTAAAGTTGGTGAAACATTACAATTTAAATCTTTAAGTGCATCAGGTATAGAATTAACTTCTACAGCAAATGAAGTTACAGTGGGTCCAGCAACTGCATTAAAACTAACAGATTCAAATGGAGTAGTTTGGCAATTGGGAGTAGATACTTCAGGTAACTTAACAACAACACAAGTGTAATGGACAAGCCTAAAAAGAAATTTTCAGAAACTAAAGTAGGACAATTCTTATTAGAAAAAGTTCCTAGTATAGTTGGTTTAGTAGGTGATGTACTACCTGATAGAGGTTTATTAGGTATTGTAAAAGGTCTTATAAATAAAGAATCAGATATTGTATTACCACCAGAAGATAAAGAAAAGGCATTAAAGCTATTAGAACAAGATATGGTTGAAATGCAAGAGATAAGCAAACGTTGGTCCAGTGATATGAAATCAGACTCCTGGCTAAGTAAAAACACAAGACCGTTAACATTAATATTTTTAACGGTATCTATGGTAATAATTATGTTGCTTGATAGTTTTAATATAGAATTTATAGTTGATCCGGGTTGGGTTGACCTTTTAAAGTCTTTGTTAATTACTGTTTATGTAGCATATTTTGGCTCAAGAGGAGCAGAGAAATTTAAAACAATTAGTAACAACAAATAAAAATTAGAAATTATGGCAAGTAAAAAAATGTACAATAACGGTGGTATGGCAAACAATTATACAAGCGGAGATGGTGACAGCTTTGTTAGTCCAAAGTCAATGGATATTGCAACAATGGGTAAAGAAAGAATGAATTCTTTTTCTGAAGCTGGTGGTCTTATGGGCATGAGAGCTGGAGGAGATGTAATGGTACCATCAAGTTATGGTAGCGGTGGTGGAACTGGTAAAGGTAATGCTAGAAAAGGTAAAAAACCTGGATCTAGATTAGCTTACGATTGATTAATTAAAAAAACATAAATTATGGGAAAAGCAAATAAAGCATCCTTTCCTATGCAAGGAGAGGTGTACAAAAGGGAAACAACTAATGGATATTATAATCCTACTTCTGTTCAACAAGCTATTCAACAAAAAAAGAATAGATTGTCTGTAGCAGCAAGAATTAAATTAGCAAAAAAGAACAATGTTAATCCACCTCAAAAGTCTACTAGAGCTCCTGAACCAGTTCAGTCAGCTGCTTTTAAGAATGGATATAGAAACAGTTAAAAATTATGGCAAAATTAACAGCTCAACAAATATCACAAGCTGGTTTAGAACCTACCTATGTCACACCAACAGCAGGTGGTGACCAATTAGCTAATACTGGTAAAGAATTTTTTCATGTACAAAATAATAGTGCGGTAGCAATAACAGCAACCGTAGTACCTATTATAACTACATATGAAGATGCTTCATTAGGGGAATTAGTTAAGGAAAATGCAATTCTAAACTTAGCAGCAGGTGAAGAAGGTTTTCTTGGGCCATTTGAAATTGCAGCTTTTAATAGTACTGAAGGTAATATAACAATAACATGCTCAGCCCAAACCACAATAAAGGTTGCTGCTTTGTATTTATAAATAATTGAATCATGAGTGTATACACACAAGAAGTCTTAGGCTTACTAAAAAGAAATAAAAAGAAAAAAGAACTTGACAAAATCAGGGATCACTTTGAATTTGGAAAACTCTTTCAAAATAGTTCTTTAAATACAGGAGCTGCCTATAATCCTAGAATGGAACCATTTGTTATCAAATGGGGTGATTTTAAATGTGCTACAGAAGAGGGAATGGTAAGACAAGACCCAACTGGTACTCAAG
>Ga0209634_1000306_pt1 | contig 37652 bp, 66 predicted proteins | sample LinPmetageLP40_FD_184043 | JGI IMG/M metagenome (GOLD analysis project Ga0209634, IMG submission 184043) | Marine viral communities from the Pacific Ocean - LP-40 (SPAdes) (version 2) | ecosystem: Environmental > Aquatic > Marine > Oceanic | place: Pacific Ocean | collected 2010-08-26 | reverse complement strand
ATTATACCAACAGGCTATACTGCTTTATCAACAAAAGGATTAAATTTATAATGGCATATACAACAATTAATAAATCTACAGATTATTTTAATACTAAACTTTATACAGGTAATGGTGGAACACAATCAATTACAGGTGTTGGTTTTCAACCAGACTGGGTTTGGTATAAAAATAGAAGTGCGACTGCAAGTCATGGTTTATTTGATGCAGTTAGAGGTGCTACTAAATTAATTCAATCTAATTCTACAAGTGCTGAACAAACAGTTTCAGGAATAACATCATTTGATAGTGATGGTTTTGGAATAGGTGCTGATTCTGATGGAAATGGTAATGGAAACAATATCGTAGCTTGGAACTGGAAAGCAAATGGTGCAGGTTCAGCTAATACAACAGGTTCTATAAACTCTACAGTTTCTGTAAATACAACAAGTGGGTTTAGTATTGTGTCTTATACAGGTAATGGAAATGGAAACTCAACTATTGGTCATGGTTTAGGTGCAACACCAAAATTTATAATTGTTAAAAGAAGAAGTTCTGCTCAAGATTGGGGTACTTACTCTCCATCTTTTATTTCAGCTTCTAACCCTAATATTGTTTATCTAAGTAAAAATACAGCTCAAGCAGATGACACTAATGTTTGGGGAACAAGTGCTACATTTAATAACAATACATTTACTGTTGGTGATTGGGTTGGTTCAAATAGTAATGGAGATACCTTTATAGCCTACTGCTTTGCAGAAAAAACTGGTTTTTCAAAATTTGGAAAATATATTGGCACAGGTTCAACCACAGGAACACCATTTATTTATACTGGTTTTAAACCTGCTTTCGTTATGACAAAAGGTGCTGATGTAGCCGACCAATGGACAATGTCAGATATACCTAGAGATAATGCTGTTGGTGGTGGTAATGGAACTGGTGCAAGATTAACAGCAGATAGTAATGCAGCAGAATCTACAAATACTAGTTGGGCATCAATACAAAAATATTCAAATGGTTTTTCGCCACAAGGTAATGATGGTGTAACTAATGGAAGTGGTTCAACATACATCTACATGGCTTTTGCCAAAGCACCTCTAGTAGGAACTAACAACGTACCATGTACAGCTAGATAATCATGGCTAATTCTTACAAGAACCAAAAATTAAATTTAACAACTAATTCATCTACAACATTATATACAGTTCCTAGTGGTAGAACGGCTATTTTAAAATCATTAATAGCTAATGAAAAAACAAATCAATCAACAACTTTAAGCGTAATTTTATATAATGGCAATCCATCTGGTGGAGCAACCGCTTTTAATATTTATACAAATAAATCATTAACAGGATATTCAACAACTGAATTATTAGATAAACCTTTAGTAATGTCGGAAAATGAAGTTTTACAATTAACAGCTGGTCATGCAAATAGATGTGTTGTTGTTGCTTCTTTGTTAGAAATATTTGATGAAAAGAGTGCTTAACTATATTATTGTATTTAAGCATTTTATATAGTATTTATGAAATTAGTTAGAATACCTAGCGAACAATTAGACAAAGTTTGGAGTTTAATTGAAAAAGATATTAAAGACGCTTTGGCTTATTCTAACCAACTAACTGATTCGGATTTTGTTTTAGAAGTTGCCAAACAAGACAAATTTCAAGTTTGGGTGCTTTGGGATAAAGACAAAGACAAAACAATTGACAAATATTTTGGCGTTGTAGTAACCGAAATAATACAAAGAAAATTAGGGAAAGTTTGTCATATTTACATTATGACAGGTAGGCAAAGACAAAAATGGCAGTATCTTGTCAAAGATATTGAAGAATTTGCTAAACAAGAAGATTGCAAAATGCTAGAGCTGATTGCAAGACCTGGTTGGCAAAAAGTTTTAAATAATTATGGGTATAAAAGAACCCATATTGTTTTAGAAAAACAAATTAAACAAGAGGATAAAATATGAGTTTTGGCGGTGGAAGTTCAGGCGGTAATTCAGTTCAAAATACAGGTGTTCAACCATACGCACCAGCTGAACCAGCTTTAAATCAAATAATAAGTGAATCAGGAAATTTATATAATCAAGGCGTAGCAGCTTCAGGGTATGTTGCACCGACACAGCAAACTTTAACAGGATTAGCCCAACAAGAAACAATGGCTGGTGCAGCAAATCAACAACTTGCAGCAACTCTTGGTGGACAATATTTAAATCCTTTTTTATCTCCATTATTACAAAAAACAGCTGGAGATATTGCAACAAATGTAAATTCTCAATTTAGTGCTGCAGGAAGAACTCCAGGTAGTCCAATGTCGCAACAACAAATTACTTCACAAGTTGCTCAAGCAGCTTTACCTTTGGCGTTTGGAGAATATGGACAAGAAAGAAATAGACAACTTTCAATCGCAGCAAATGCTCCTACTTTAATGCAAACAGGTTCACAATTAGAAAATTTAACAAGACAACAAAATTTAGCACCTTATCAATCTTTACAACAATACGCAGGTTTAGTTTCGCCAATTGCAGCAGGATTTCCTGTAACTCAACAATCGGTAAATACACAAGCTAACCCTTTAACAACCGCAGCTGGTGGAGCTATGATGGGTTCAATGTTTGGTGCACCAGGTGCATTAATAGGTGGTGGATTAGGATTTTTAGGAGGATTACTATAATGAATAAAATTAAAAAAATAATTTTTGATATAGAAACAAATATAAACGCTAAACCTAGTAAATGGATTTTTGGTATAATTATTTTTTGTGTTCTTTCAATAATTTTATAAGGAAATAAAAATGTTACTAAATAAAAACTTTGATATGCAAGGTGGAGTAAGAAATTATTTAGGTAAAACAGAAGAAGTTACCGCCCCTAAATTTTGGCAATCTGCAGAAGATAGCCCACCAACTGAATTATCTTATATAACAGACGCTGAAAAAAATTTATTGTTAGAAGCTAATTTACATGGTTCATTAATGAACAATCAACCAAATGTAGGTGCTTCTGGAATATTAAGTTTTGATGGTTTTGGAGATGCTAGTGACGGCTTTGGTGGTAATAGTTCAAATGCTGGACCAGCAGGTGGTGCTTCTTCAGGTGGAAATTATGGGGGAAATACTAACAACAATAACAATAATAATAATAACAATAATAACAGTTTTGATTATGAGGCAGCTGCTTATGGAACTCCAGATACTATTGAAAGTATAACAACTTCAAACAATAATAATTCAAACAATAATGATAACCAACCTTTTACTTATCCAAATCCTCAATTACCACCTGGAGTTATTTCTAATAATTTTGATTACGAAACAGAAGCATATTCAGGAGATGTTGATATAGATTCTGGTTATGGTTTAGGAAAAATAGAAAGTTCTTTTTATAATCCAGAAACTAAACAAGTTACTATTACACAAAGCCCAGGTATAATTAATACTGAACAATATCAAACAGCTAATTTAGAAGCATTTTTAAATTCAAATGCAGTTTCTAGTGAAGATAAAATTAATACTTTAAATCAATTACAAGCCTTATCTAATTCTGATTTAAAAGGAAGCAAGTTATCAAATATAGAATCCGATTTTGTTTTAGAAAATTTAGATTTAGCTTTTAATAATATTAAAGATCAAACAAAATATAGTGAATTTACTTCATCAATAGACGAAACGGCTTCTACTTTTGCAGGAGATTTATCAAATAATCCTTTAGGTACTGTTGCTAAATCTGGTGGTATTATTGGAACTATGATAAGAGGAGTAACCGATTCATTTAAAAATAATAAAGCATTAGAATTATTAGGATATACTGGAAAAACAATAAGATACAATCCAGACGGATCTGGAGATTTTAAATATGATGGTAATTATATGACAGGTAATGTTAGTGATAATGATAGAGATGCCGTAAATCAACTTACGCCTTTAGCTGCAAATATTATAGGAAATACAACTCCGCAAAATTCTATGGTTAATGATTATTTTGCTGGATTAGATACTTCTGGAACATCTGATGTCCAAACAGCTTACGAAACAGCTAAAGCTAATATTAATATGACACTAACCCCCCTGTCTAGTCAATTCGGCTATTCAGAAGCCCCCTATGGCGGTTATACGGCTACTAATTTAGCCAATAACCCCTATAATATAGATTATATGAAAACAAGAGGATTAATATAAAATGAGTATTTTTGATAGATTATTTAGACAAAAAAAATTAATGGATATGATGGGAAATAATTCTGTAGCTCCAGATGGAATTGTAAAAAATAATGCACCTAATAATGGATTATTAAGTAGTAATAATAAAGGTTTCTTTGGTAGTTTTAATAATATTAATCCTAATTTAATTCTTGGTGCTAATATGATTGGACAAGGAATACAAGGAAAAGACCCATTTAGTTCTTTTGCTCCTGCTTTGCAACAAACAGGACAATTACAAAGTCAATTTATGCAAATGGAAGAAATGAAAAATAAAATGGCTGAAAATAAAAAAGCAAGAGATTTAGCACAAAAACAAAGAAATTATTTTGATTCACTTCCAGACAATCATCCTTTTAAAGATGTAGCAGAGGCTTTTCCAAGTGCTGCAGCGCAAGGTGTTATTCAAATGGAATTAAAAAAGATAGATGATACTTACAAAATAAAAAAAGATAGAAATAAAGCTATTTTAGATTTTAAAAAAAACATTCAAGATAGAGAAGAAAAATTAGCAACTTCATATATAGGTAATAAAGTTGTCCAAGAATTTGATTCAGCTACACAATCAGTTACTAAATTATTTTCAGGTTTAGATGCAAATGATGGGGTTGGAGATTTGGCTGCGATATTTACATTTATGAAAACTTTAGACCCTGGTTCGGTTGTTAGAGAAAGTGAATTTGCTACGGCAGAAAATACTTCTGGGGTTTATAGAAAATTTTGGAATTTACATAACAAAGTTTTAAGAGGAGAAAGATTAACCAAAGATCAAAGAAATGAATTTAAAGAAGTTGCTTTAGGATTATATCAACAACAACAACAAGGTTTAGACAATATTCAAAATTCTTTTGGGCAAATTGCAGCAAATCAAGGCTTGAATATTGATAATATATTTATTGATTCAGATATAAGACCAAGGTTTGAATCCGTTAAAGACACAGCTCCTCCAGGTGCTGAAAAACAAACTTTTAGTACAAAAAGATTACCACCAGGTGCAAGACTTGTTGATTACCAAGATGGTAAATATTTTTTCCAAGTACCAGGTCGTAAAGATTTTATAGTAACTGATGGATTACGATAATGGGTATAATTGGAACAACAAGTGTCTTACCAAGAGATAGAAAAAAAGAATTAGAATCTTTAAATGAAGTTCCAAATAAAGTAAGATTTCTTGTAGAAGCTGCACCAAACATGGCTTCTAAAGTAGCAACCCTAGAAAAATTTTATAATAATGTTGTTCCTTTAGAGGGAAACAATTTTATAGTCACCGATAGTGATGGTAACAAATTTCAATTAGATAATAAAAATGTAACTAATCTTGCAGACGCAATAGATTTAGGAAAAGAAGCTACCGAAATGGTTGGTTCTATGATTGGTACAATAAAAGGAGCTGCAGTAGGAAGCGTTGTTCCTGTTGCTGGAACGGCTGCAGGTGCAGTAGTTGGTTCAGGAGTTGGAATGGCAGCTGGAGCTGAATTGTTTGAAAGAGTTGGTCAAAAATTTGGAACTGAAATATTAAGAACAAATAAAGAATGGGCAGCTCAAAGAGCTACTGATTTTGCTTTTGGTTCTGTTGGACAAGCAGTAGCACCATTAATTTTAAAACCACTAAAAGGTGCAATAACTGGATTTGGAAAAACAGGTATAGAAACAGCAAGTAGATTAAAAAATTATATTGATGCTGGGGTAACACCTTCTTTAGGACAAGTAACACAAAAAAGAGGGCTACAAACTGTTGAAATGGTTTTAGGTAACATTCCTGGAGGTTCAGGTCGTATTTCTTCGGTTGCTCTAAAAGCTCAAGATCAACTAGGAAAAAAATCATTGTCAATAGCAGAAGATTTAATAGGAAAAGCAATTCCTGATGAAGTTGTTGTAGGTAAAACAATTTTAGGTGCTTTAAATGGAGTTAATAATCCTAAAAGTTTTATAGGTATGTTTAATTCTAGAGCTGGAGTGTTATTTGGTAAAGTTGATAAATATATAAAACCTGAAGCATTAATAAATTTAACAAGAAAAATAAATCCAAGCACAGGAAAAGGTGGAACAATAGAAACTTTAAAACAATTAGTTTCGCCAATAAAAGGTGCTGACGCTACAAGTACACAATTCCAAAACCAATTCTTAACAGACTTATTAGAAAATTTAACAAAAGATGCTGCTAAAAATGGTGGGCAACTTCCTTATGCAGCTGTTAAAGGAATTAAACAAAAAATAGGAAGTAAATTAGCTTCTTTTGATATAATTCCTGATGTAGGTAAAGCACAATTAAAATTAATTTATGGTGCATTAAGCGAAGATTTAAAAATTGCTGCAAAAAAATATGGTGGCTCTATTGCAGAAAAATCAATAAATAATGCAAATAAATTTTATGAAAAAGGCTTAAAAAGAATAGACGATTATTTAAAACCAATTATCAATATTGCAGATCCAGATAAAATAGCTTCAACATTAATTAATAGCGGAAAAGAAGGTGTTACAAGAATAAGAGCTGTTAAAAAATCTATATTAAAAACAGAAGGTGGCGAAGCGTCTTATAAAGTATTTTTATCTAATCTATTAGAAAGAATGGGAAGATTACAACCAGGTCAAACAATTGGTGGAGATGTAGTTGAGGCTAGTGGTAAATTTTCTTCAGAAACATTTTTAACGAATTGGAATAAATTATCAGACCCTGCAAAAAAAGAATTATTTTCAGGTAGTGGTTGGACAAAAGAAATGATTAAAGATTTAGATAATATAGTTAATATTTCTTCATATATAAGACAAAGTGGAAAAACATTTAAAAACCCTAGCGGAACTGCAGATAGATTAGTAGGTCAATTTGCATTTATAGGTGGTGGTGGTATGGCAGTAATGGGGCAACCACAATTTTTATTATCTTTACCAATAGTAATAGGAACGGCAAATGTAACTGCTAAATTAATGACTAATCCTAATTTTATAAAATGGTTATCACAAGGAATTAAAATTGCTGGGAATAAAGGAATGGATGCTACTTTACAACATATAGGAAAATTAGGTACTATAATGGCAAATGCTGATTCAGAAACAAGACAATTTATTTACGAATATTTGCAAATGATTCAAGGTAAGAAAGAAGAATAAAATGGCAAGAAAGTCCGCAACTGAAGTTAAAATAGATTTTTTATTAAAAGAAGTTCAAGGACTTAAAACGGAAACAACTTCATTAAGGGAAGATATAAATAAAGGGAAAGGTGCTGTTTGGCTATTATTAATTTTAGCAACAGTAGTAACAAGTGGTTATAATTACTTTATTAAATAATTCTTTTGATATTAGATAAAAAACTTATCTCTGAAAGACAAAAAAAAACTTCTATTAAAGGTACTGTTGGAGAATACGAAACAATAGCAAAGCTAACAAAACAAGGATATTTTGTAGCTAAAAGTTGTGATCCTAGTTGCCCTTTTGATATTGTTATAGTAGATAAAAATGGTAAAATAGAATTAATTGATATTAAGACACAAACTTATCGCAAGTATAAAAAAGGTATCAAGTTAAAAAGTCCAAAAAAGATTTATAGGACTCCAACTAAACAACAAAAAAAATTAGGCATTAAATTATTAAGTGTCATTTATAAAGATTAAATTATGAGAGATAATAAAATATTAATTAACTTTCAAAAAAAACTTGAAAAAAAATATAAAGAAATGCAATTGTTTAAAAACTTAAAAAAAGAAGTAAATACAGGTGCAAATGGAACACAAGATTATATTATAAAACAAGGAATTAATAAAGGTAAATTAGCTAAATGAACTTTGCAGACTTATTAAAAAAAAATTTTATATTTATTCCAGTAGTTGCTTCAATAGTAGTTGGGGGATTTACTTCGGTTAAGTATGTTTTAAATTTAACAACAACTATTAATGCAAGTAAGATAACTATTGTAAAATTAGAAAGTGAATTAAAAATAGCACAAAAAGAATTAACCGACATGAATACAAGATTAACTTCAGCTGAATCTACTTGGCAAATGGCAGAAAACCTTTATAGAAATTTAGCTGATCAGGTAAGAGAACATAGTTACGATATTAAAGATTTAAATAGATAGGAATTTATGCTTTATGAAATACTTGGTACTTATATTATTTACTTTACTGTTATTTATTGGATTTACAAGTCAATCTAATTCTAGGAATGAATATTTAAATGAATATGGTGCAAGATGTGGGGATTTTGAAACTAGGGTAGAAAAAGAAGATAGAAATAATGATTATAGACATTATAGCGACAGCAATAATTATGATAGTGATAGTGAAAATTATAGATTAAGTTTTACTTACAGAAAATATTTAGGAGTAGATTGCAAAACTATAAAAGAAAATGTAGCAATCAAACAACAATTAGAACTAATGAAGATGTGCGGTAGGGTTAATAATAATCCAAGTCTTGCATACAATGAAAACTTTAGATTATTAGTTTCTAAATGTAGAGGAGTTACCCCTACAAAAGATAATACTAGACCATCAGATGATAAAAGTCTTTGGGATAATATGAAAGATAATTATAAAAAAGAAAACCCAAATGTTAAGATAATGGGAGATAAAATTTTATTACCACCAAAAAATTATAAATTACCAAAGCCAGAATAATGAAACAAAATAACTATAAATTTTTAATACCTATTGTAGCTACAATTTTAATGGGTTTATCAACTTGGGTATTAGTACAGGTTGTAGAATTAAGAACAACACAATCTATGGTTATGCAAGAACTTTTAAATATTGATAAACAAATGGGCAGAATATATGCTCATATGGATAGATTAATGGATAAATAATGTTAGATAAATTTATAATAAAATTTTTATCTTGGATAGATGATTTATCTGAAAAAATAAATAGTTTAGTAGTAGAAAAACCTAAACCAAAAAAGAAAAGAAAAAAAAGAATATGTAAAGATTGTCATTGTAAATGTCATTGTAAAGATACTTTACACTTGCATCATTATGATAGCGATTTATGTATTTGTGATAATTGTAAATGTGGTAAAAAATAATTTATGAGGTATTGTTATGAAAATAATTGTAAGAATACTTTATATTTTAGAAAGAATAGTTAGTAAAATGTATGCTTTTTTATGGAGACAAAGAATAAAATTATCATGTAATTTAATTAAAAAAAAAGGTAAAAGATAATATGGCTTTCCCAATTTTAAGTGCAATAAAATTAGCTGTAAATGCAGGTTCGCATATTTACAAGCAAAGACAAAAGACCAAAATGCTTATGGCAGACGCAGAAACTACTCATGCGGAAAGAATGGCAAAAGGTGAATTAGAATACAAACAAGCTGTTATGAATAATAACCAACAAGGGTGGAAAGATGAGTTTGTATTAATTTTGGTGTCCGCACCAGTAATGTTATTAATTTGGTCTATTTTTTCTGAAGATCCAGAAATAATGGCAAAAGTTGAAATGTTTTTTGAATATTTTAATAATATGCCATTCTGGTATCAAGCTCTGTTTATCGGAGTTGTATCTGCAATTTACGGATTAAAGGGTGCAGATATTATGAAAAAACCAAAATAATATTTTTATATGTCTGAAAGTTTAGAAATAATAAACGAATATAAAGACCAAGTTAGAATTTTAAAACAAGAAGTAGCAGAGTTGCAAGACGCAGGAAAATCTAAAGACGCTGCTAATAAGCGTTGCTTACAAAAGTTAGAACATACTTCTACCGATTTAGAACAAGCTAACAAGAAAATTAAAGAACTTGAAGATAAAATAAAACCTAGTGAATAAACTATTAGTTATATTTTTTCTATGTTTGGTTTCTTGTAAGCAAATAGATATAAACCCAACAACAAGCATAATTAAACATTTAGTAACAAATAAAACAAAATGAATATCTTATTAACTATTGTAATGTGTTCTTCGGTAGCCAATACTTGCCTTGAACCTTTTACATTTGAAGAAATATATTACGATTCTTATTCTTGTATGGTTGATGGTTATAAAAAATCTATGGAAAAAACTATTGAAATAGGAAGCGAATCAATAAATCAGCATGGTATATATCTTAAATTTGATTGTAGCCAAATGATAACTCCCCTTGAAAAACCTAAAATAAATGCTTAATGTTTGGCGTTGTTATTAAAGACAAAGAACTTTGGCGTTTATTTACTGCAGAAATTTTTTTAACTTTGAAAGATGCTGAGGATTATGGTATCAGAAATAAGTTCAAAAAACATCAAGAATGGAAAGCCGTACCATTTAAGCATGAATATTTTTATGGAGTAAAAGAATTATGAATTTAACACAACATTTTTCATTAAAAGAAATGACACAATCACAAACAGCTTTAAGGCATGGTTTGGATAACACTCCTAGTAATTTACAAAAAGATAATCTTATAAATTTATGTAGGTTTATTTTAGAACCTTTAAGGGAACATTTTGATGAATCACCAATTAAGATAACAAGCGGATTTCGTTCAGAACAATTATGTGAAATTTTAGGATCAAAAGCTACTAGCCAACATTGTAAAGGAGAAGCAGCAGACTTTGAGATAATTGGTTATGATAATAAAAAAACAGCCGAATACATAAAACAGAGTATGAATTTTGATCAGTTAATATTAGAGTACTATGACGAATCAGATATTAATTCTGGGTGGATTCATTGTTCTTACAAAACTTCCGATAATAGAAAAATGAGTTTAATAAAAGATAAAGACGGCTACAAAGAATGGCTATAAATTATAGAGGCGAAAGTTTTTCTGGTTATAATAAACCTAAAAGAGCTAGAACTAAAACAAAGAAATTTGCTGTTCTTGCAAAATCTGGAAGCACCGTTAGATTGATTAGATACGGAGATGCAAATATGACTATTAAAAAATCTAATCCAGCAAGACGAAAGAGTTTTAGAGCCAGACATAAATGTAGTACGGCTAATAATAAATTAACGGCAAGATACTGGTCTTGCAAAAAATGGTAAGAAGTATTTTAAAATTCATAGTGAAAGCTAGAATGCTGTATGCCGATTTAAGAGGTCATCATGGTAAAAGATGGAACTATGAACCTGGAGATTGGTATATGGGTAACAATAAACATAAAAACAAAAGGAAATAACTATGCCATACGGAAAAGGAACTTACGGAAGCAAAAAAGGAAGACCACCAATGAAGAACAAAAAGAAAAAGAAAAAAAATAAGAAGAAAAAATAATTATGAAAAAAGGTTTTCATAAAAGAAAAGATGGAAAAATTGTAAAAAAAGGACTTTGGTACTATGTCAATAAAAGAAAAAAGGCAGGTAAAAGTAGGTCTAAAAAGAAAAGTACCATAAGTGCTAAAGCATACAAAAGAAATTCATAATATTAGGTGTAGTTCATTAAGTTGAGCTGGGGAGATGGTGGGCAAAAAAAAACAACAAGTAAATGATATTGGTAAATGTAAATATTGTAAAATTAATATTTTAAGTACCGATTCTTTTGTTTCATTTTATCCTAAAGGTCATGCCCATTATTCTTGCATGAAAAAAGCTGACGAAGATAAAACTTTTGAAAACGAATCTTCTAAATTTAATTGGTAGGGCGATTATTTCTAACCGCCCATTTTTATCTATTTATTTAAATATTTAATTTTTCTATTATATTTTTTAATGAATGTATTAGCTAACTTTAATTTTGTTTGCCATTTATTTAAAAGTTTTTGACATTTATTTATTTTAATTAATCGTTTTTCTTCTTTGGAAAGGATAACAATTTTAGGTTTTAAAATACCATTTAACCAACCTTGATTAACAACATATTTTGCCATTTCCAATTCAAGTTCAGCTTGTTGAATAGAATGTGGGCTAAAACCTTTTTCTTTATTTCTTGCGAAACCATGTCTATATCTATAAACTTTATGTGATATTAAATGAACAATATCTCTCCAACCTTTATTCATGCAAGTTGGATCTCCAGATAAACAAACATAAGTTTTATACCAAACATCTTTAACCGACCTATATTTAATCATATTCATTCTTATATTAGGTGGAGCATATTTAGGTTTGCCAAATTTAAACATAAGTTTTCTTACGGCTTTTTCAGCTTCTATTCTAGTTACATAAGGTATTTTTTGTTCTTCCCAATAACTATTTACCTCATTATATTTTATATGCATCCTAGTTTTGTAAGGCAATATGCCTAATGGGTCTTTATTCATCTTCTTCCCCCTTTTCTTCTTCTTTATTAGTTTTAGAGTTTTCTTCTTCTTCAAACTCTTTTCTTACCTTTGCTAACTCTTTATAGTAGCTTGGGTGTTTCCATTCGTTAAACATTTTCCCTCCTTATTTTTTTTATAAACCTATTATATCAAATTAGGTTTTTTAAATTTTTAGAAAAAAAAAGTTTTATTAAAGAATAGACGATTCTATTTTTAGGGTACTCTAGATTTGCTGCGACAATAATTTCCTGATGGGATTTTTAGCTACTCCAAAACTTTCTAGCTTTGATTAAATAATCTGGGTCTAGTTCGTTATTCCATTTAAAATGAGTAAAGTCTGGTTGAATATAATTTTTTATTACATTTACATCTTCACTAACACTTAAAAGATTTTGCCTTACTTTACACCTTTGTAAAAATTGTGGCAATCTTGACATAATGTTTTCTGGTTTTAACAATTCATAATTATCAGCATGAAATACTTTAAATGTTTCTTCATTTATATAACAAATATAAATAGGTAATCCTGTTGCATAATGGTAAAAATCGGTTTGAATTAGATGATCTGGCATAACCGAATCAGGAAGTTTAGCGGTTGACCATGATCTAGTTCCGTCTTTTTTTACCTTGCCTCTTCTAGGAAATTTACATTTATCTTCAATTATAATACCACCTTTAAAATCAGCGTAACCATGAACAGGAATTTCTATTCCATCAAAAACTTTATAAGTTTCTATTTCAGGTTTGCATTTATCATATCCTGGAATTGTTTTGTGGGCTTCATGTCCATTAACAATAAATTTTTCCGCAATAGATGATAAGTAATTATAAGTTTCTATTTCTATTGTATCAGGTATTAGCTTGTTGATCTTGTCTTGGACTGGCGTAAACATCATTTTCCTCCTGTAATAAGTTGTAATCTTTTCCTAAATAAGTACAAATTCTTCTAGCTTTAAATTCACTAATAGCATTAGCACCTCTTTCGTATTTCTGAACTTGTTGGAATGTAACGCCAATTTGTTTGGCAACTTGTGTTTGAGTTTTCTTTCTTGCTTCCCTTAAACTTTTTAAGGATTTTCCTAATTTAGAATTAAATTCTTTTTCTTCTAAATTTAATTTTTCTTTATTTATTATAATCATGCTTCCTTTCTATTTGAGCAATAAATCCCCTAGCCCTTTATACAACTTTTATATGAAATAGCAAAAAGTTAAGTAGTTATGCTATTTTGTTTCTGTTCCAAATCTAAAATCCTTTGTGAAATAATAGGTAATTTATTTTGGTAAGAACGAATCATTTGTTTATGTTTATTCATTCTTTGTACCCACTTTCCCTGCTTCACTTTTAGATCCCTGATTTGTTTGGGGTCTAGTATCGCCATCTTTTTTTTCACTGACTACTTTTATATTTGACCCAAGAAAACGCCTGTCAGTTATTGTAATAGTAGCGTCATCTTTAGGTGTTTTTTGTTCATGAGCCGTTTTAGTTGCTTCTTCAATAGTAGCTCCGACAAAAAATTCTTTTAAATTTACGACTAATTCTTGGATAGTATTTTTTTCAACTTTAAACATTGATTTCAATATTTCTCCTATATCCTTTTATTTTTTTTATGTCGTTTCTTTTTTCCAATTTATTAATAATAACTGTAACTGAATTTTTACTTTTATAATTTAGTCCATTAGCCATTTCTTGATAAGTTGGATAATATTTGTTCTTTTTGACATATTTTTTAATAAAATTCAATAGTCTTAACATAACTGGAGTCATTGGTACTTTATTTCCCATTGTTTTCTTTCATTTTAAGTTTTCTATTCAATTCATTATATCCGCTAATATCATCATAAGTATCTTTTTTATATTTTTGATTCGTTATTGAACGCCATAATTTTACGACAGTCATACAAACTCCAAATATATTAGGCGGACAAACGACAACTCTACCATTATAGGCAGACAAAATGCTTTCTAAAATACCTTTAAAAGAATAGCTAGTTACATCAAAACTTCCATATTGTTCTTCTTTTTGTTTCAAAAGTTTTTCTAATTCTTTTGTTATTTGATGTATATCTTTAATATTATTTGCCATAGCCTAGTTCCCAATCTAATTTTTCTTCATAACCATCATAGTAATTACCATACTCATCAATACAATAATGAGCTTGGACAACCAAATTTTTATAAAAACCATAATAACCATTATTTTCTATAAACTTATATTTAACTTTATCGTTAAGTATTTCTTCACAAGTAATAGGTGTTAAAGAATATCCAAAAGGAATTTTTACTTCTTCAATACCATTAGGTGTAACTAACCATAAAATTAAAAAGAATACTTTCACTAAAAAGCAAGAGCATCATCTTTTGGTTGTGGTTGTGGTTGTGGTTCAGATTGTGTTTGTGGTTTATCTTGCGGATCGTTTTGATAACCTGCAATATTAGGTTTTTCAGATTTATCATTAAGCCAACCAATAAGATTTTTTTGTGTAGAAGCAATTTCTGGAGCATTAATATTTCCAGTAAATTTATTATCATCTCCTTTAAACAAAACTCCGACTTGAGCAAATATTCTTATAAACTTCGTATTGCCATCTTTTGAAGTACCTTTAGAACCTAAAATAGTTCCTTTTTGTCCATTAGCTAATAAAGTATTACCTGAAAAATCTATCTTAATAGCTCTTTCATCACTTGCGTTGTATGGGAATAAAACCCAATCTTTAGACTTACCATTTTGCATTTGTTCCTCCATTTGTTTTAATGCTTTCTTGTTTAGTTTTAAATAGAACTTCTATTTTTTCGTTTTGTGTTATCCAATTAGAATACAAAGTATTTAATTTAGTTTCCGTACCTTGTCTTTCTATGTCTTTTTCAATTGAATCTTGATTGCCACCTTTTTGTTGTGTTAAAGCATTTGCTAATTCATCAGCCGAAGCAAATTCAGTACCATGTAATCCAAAACTTGCTAAACATCTTCCTAAACTTGAAGTTGCTGCATTTTCTAAAGCAGAAGTTTTATTTACAAAACTAGAGTCTCTTCTTTCTTCGGCATGACCAACGCTATAAGGAGTATCTCCAATATAAAGCGTAGTTTTACAAATAACTTTTGTATCATCTTGAAAGATAACTTGTTCATCAATTTTAGATTCTGGAAAAAATTTTAATAAATGGTTATGTCGTCTAGCAACTGTAAGATAATTCTTACCCTTAAAATCTAATTTTTTAACTTCGCTATCTAATTTTTCTATACATTCTTTTCTTCTATCTTTAAAAGAACCTTTGCTTTTATCTTCTTCTTTACTTATTGTTTTTGTCATCTTTCCCTTTCATTTGTCTTTTTTTGTTTTCATTTATTTGATCAACTTCTTTTTGTACTTTTAATTCTAAATAACTTTGATTTTTTGCTTTTAAATTTTCTTTGTCTTTAAAAGATTTTAATTCACTTTCTAATTCTTGTATTTTTTTATCTCTTTCATTTATAACTTGATCTTGTTTCTTTTTATGTTGTTGGAAATTTCTTAATTCCGTTTGCATTTTAGCTATCTTTTCTAACATTATTTTTTCCCTATCATAACTTCTTTAATAGATAATTTGTGGACAACTATATCTTGTAAAGCCGTTCCTATAATACCACCAAAAATCATTTTCATATTAGGGGGTCGCTTACGCCTATCCTTTTCGTCAAGAACGCAATAATCGTAAAACCATTGGTCTGGACTTTTTGTTAGTTGTGAGGGAGAAAGATGATCAGCAGTAAAGCAACCCCCATTCTTTCTATGTTTCCATTGTTTCCCTATCTTGATTAACATGATTCGAATCTTTATACAAAAATTGATTAAAAGCAATACAAATAATTTGAAATAAAAAAATAATTAATGTATTTTTAATTATGATTAAACGATTCGTTTTAAAAGGGAAAAATGAACATATACGGAGATATGAGAACTTGTGTTGAATGTAATATCCATGCAGATGTTGTGGAAAACAATAAAGATTACTGTGCCGAATGTTGGTGGAAAAAATTTTCTGGAACAGGAACTACATTAAAAAAGTACGAAAAACAAAAAAAAGAACAAGAGGAGTTACAAAATGAAAGTAAAGTCAAAACCGATATTAAACGATTCGAAGAAGTATAAAATTATTTATGCAGATCCACCTTGGTACTTTAAAAGCTATTCTAAAAAAGGCGAAGATAGGAACGCTACAAAGCATTATTCTTGTATGGAATTTAACGATTTATTGGGTCTTAATATTGACGATATTGCTGATGTGGATTGTTGTCTGTTTATGTGGGTTACTGATCCTTTTTTGGAAAAATCTTTTAAATTACTTAAAAAATGGGGATTTAAATATAAAACAATAGCTTTTACTTGGGCTAAAAAAAATAAAACAAACGATAATTTTTTTATGGGTTTAGGATATTGGACAAGATCGAATCCTGAGATCTGTTTGTTAGCTACTAGAGGCAAACCAAAAAGATTTTATAAAAATGTAAAACAATTGATTGTTGATAGCAGAAGAGAACATTCAAGAAAACCTGACATTGTAAGAACTAATATTGTTAATCTTTGTGGAGATTTACCAAGAATAGAGCTTTTTGCTAGGCAAAAGGTAAAAGGTTGGGATTGTTGGGGTAACGAAGTTTGATTATTCAATTAGAGCCATATGAAATAGAGATGGCTTCGCAAGTAGCTAATAAAAGATATATTGAAAATATAAAAATGAAAAAAAAGTTCGGACATGGTTACAAGGGTTCGGAACAAAAAACATTATCTTTAGGAATTTTAGGGGCTATGGGCGAAGTTGCTTATTGTAAAGCTAAAAATGTTTTTTTTAATGGTAGTTATACCGATACTTATAGCCGTTATGATAAAGCTGATGTTGGCAAAGATATAGAAATAAGAACACAAGAAAAAAGAAATAATAATACTTTAATAATAAGACCTAGCGAAAAAAAAGCTAAATATGTTTTAGTAACTTTTGATGGCAACCATAGTTATACGATTCATGGTTGGTTTCCCTTTATTAATAAATTAGAAGATAAATATTTAACAGATTTTGGTTTAGATAGACCTAAATGTTGGAGTATTCCAATTAAAGATTTATTTAATATTAATGATATTTAATTAGTAGATAAATAAAAAATCCATAAAGCAATTTCTATGGCTATGATAGTTTCAAGCATGATTGATTCCCTTTTTTATAATTATATTTATAATATCTATAAACAACGCCTTTAGATGATAAAATATTAGCTAAAGTTTGTTTTTTTAGATTTTCTAGGTTCTTTTTCTTTTCTATTTTTTTGTTCATATTCTTTTATAAATTTAATTGCATCTTCTTTATTAGGAAAAAAGACTTTAGTAAAAATTTGTAAGTTCAAATGCTTTAATAGTTTTTGCAAACTAATTTTTTTAATTCGTTTAGTACCAACCAAAACCCTATAAACATATAAATCTTTTTTTACTGTCATATTTTTTTAAATACTAAAATATTTTGATGTATCTTTACTAACTTTTTATTTTTCATATTAGTATTAGCCCTAACACTAGCCGAACCAATTGCATTTAATAAAATAGCTTCGTTATAATATTTCATTCCGCATTTAGTAAATGCCCTAATAGTATCTGGAACAAAACCGACATAATTACCTTTTTTATCTCTAAATTCCCCAACGACAAAACAAGCTAAAGCCCCTTGCTTTAATAACTTACAACTTTTGGCTATGATTGATTCGTACACTTCCAAAAAGGCAGGATAATCAAGCGTTGAAATGTCGTCAGGTTGGTCGGAGTATATTTCTAAATTACCATAAGGTGGACAACTAAAAACAAAATCAAATTCTTCTAATTGATTAGCTTCCTTGCCGTCTATCATGGTATCTAAAATCTTATTTGAATCGCCAAATATCCATTTAGGCTGATTATCTTTATCTAAAATCTTTTCCCCTTGAATTTTATTACTTGTTATTTGGCTTTGCCTTACATCTATACCTACATACTTCCAACCTAAATAGTGGGCTACAATACCCCTAACACTACCGCCTGAAAAAGGGTCTAATATACTTCCGCCTTTATCAACGAACCAAGTATATAAAATTTCGCATAAAGCAGGATCAAAAATAGATACTTCGCCTACATCTAAAATTCTTTGGGTAGATTCGGCAGGTTTCTTTCCGCTTCTTTCGGCTTGTCTATGACGACCTGCAAAATGAGCTCCGTCTGTTCCCTCCCTACCTACTTCGCTTTCTATTCCTAAATTCTTCCAGTTTTGCCTACGCCTTTGCCAAGTTCCTTGCTTTGTATCGCATATTGAAAATGGTGGTTCTAAATATTTTTCCCTTAATAAAACTTTTTTTTCTATTAAGTTGCCAAATAAATCTAAATCTTGTACTTCTTCAGTTCCATCTTTTGTCATGTATTCCCCTTACTTTATTGCTTTCTTTATCTTTATATTCTTTTTCAATCTTTTTAATTTCTTCCTTGCGAATCCAATCTTTTAAATCTTTTAAAGGAACATAGTCTTTGGCTTTAAAAAGATACTTCAAAAAAGTTATTCCCATTACCGAATCGGTTGAATTGGTTATTTTTTTAAGTTCTTCCCAAAGCCTATCCCTAGCGTTCATTAAGCCCTTAAAGACTTGACTAAAGCATAATTTGAACCCTTAACGGCATAAATTAAAACCTTTGCCCTTTTATCGTTCTTAACTAATTCTTTACCTTTAGTAATTGCTTTGTCTTTAGTATTAAATTCGAATCGTTGTTTATTTCCTAACGGCTTCCAATTAATACAAGTAAAGTAATCGGCATTGTTGACGGCTATTATTTCCCTTTGGTTGTGTTCTATATTTGGCATAATTGATTCCTTTCTAAAGTTAAATTTATATCAAAATCCATGATATATACAAGCATAATACAAGTAAAAGCCCTAAACCTATGTAAAAAAAAGTTCTTCTTTTAGGTTCTTGATAATGCTTTTTTATTGGATATTGGTATATTTTTGGCGAATTAATTTTAGCTTGTGTTTCTTTAAAGTCCATAAAATTAAAAAATCGCTTATTTGGGTTCTTTTGTTCTAGTAGGTTAATAATACCTTTATAATTTTTAGCTTTCATTATTTCCTTTCTTGGGGGCTTTCGCCCCCTTTGTTTATTTAAAATGATGGGTCTAAATGATAACTTCTTTCCCCTACATAAGAATAATAGAATGAATCACCTTTATTCCATCTTTTAGTTGTTTCATTCCATTTAATGTCAACCCAACTTGTGTAAGACAATCCATTTTGATCTAATTTTTCTTCTTGAATTAGATAATGAGCTGTTTTTTCTCTTTTGTATTTTTTACCATTTGGAAAAATGTCAAAAGTATCATGCTCATACAAATCACTGTCATTTTCTATTTTAAGGATTGTTTTACCTTTTGGGTGTTTTAACATTTCTATAATTGTATAAGGGTAAGAATCGCCTCCTATACTTCTAGTTACTCCCATTCCAACAACAGGCTCTAAATTTTGCCCTCTTTCTCTTTTAGAAACATCAATTCCAGACATTTCCGTAAATTGTTGGTCTAATGTTTTTTTGTTATCTTTCTTTATAATTGTAGGTTGTGTCCAAGACAAATTTTTATCTTGCATCATCTTATCTTCTTCACTTACATATATACCTTTTGTCATCTTTTCTCCTTTGTTATTGTTATTATTATTTATACGAATCATTCTTAAATATACAAAACTTGTACAAGTAATACAATAGAACATAGCAAGAACATCAAATTATTTTTTTAATTGATTACCCAAAATTTAAGTATATATAGTCTGGCAGGGAATATGAAAAATAAAGGGTTTTCAATGATACCGAATCAAGTAATTTGGGATGAGGATTTATCCAATAATGCCAAGCTATTATTTTGCTATTTGCGTAGCTTATCGGACAAATATCGGACTTTGCGAAATAAGACTCTTTTACATAAATTGGGCATTTCTTTAAATACCTTGCAAAGCATAAAAGCCGAACTTATTAAGGAACAATACCTAATTATCCACAGAAGAACTTCTGCCAATTATTATGAACTAAAAGCCCCCTTTAAGGTTGTCTTGCCCTACCCAAATTCTGGGCAACTGACTACCCAAAAATTCGGTAGTATTGAGAAGAGTAATACTAATACTCATAATAATAATAAGATTAAAGGATTTAAGAAATTAAAAGGTTTTAAGAAATAACTTAAATGTCCAATGATTCGACTATAACCCCCCTTGCCTATACTTATAAAGGAAAACCATTACAACATAGAAAGTTCAATAATTATACTAAAGAAGAAAAGCTAGAAATTATAATTCAATTAAACAATGAATTTGAAAGCGGATTATTGTCCGTAAATCAAATGGTGTGGATTTGGGAGATGGAATGTTGGGGTGCTTTTTCCGTTGAATTATTTATAGATAGATTATTAGAAAAAAAGATAATCAAAAGAAATCCAATTACAAACGATACTAGAACATTTCGTAAGCCAAAAACTATTTTTGATTGGTAATCTATATATAGTATGATAAACAAAAGGACTACTAGCGAAACCCTTTCAGCTAGTATTTTAGTAGCTACTTGGTGTGAGGCGGTCTTTTTCCCTTTCTTTCTATAACCGCCTCCACCCCCTAAAGGATTAAAAAATTATGGCAGGAAGAAAAAGAAAATTAAATACTAAATTATCGGAACGAATTTTAGAGCTTATTGCCGATGGTTTAACGATTCGGCAAGTATTTGAAAAAGATGAAATAGATTACACTTGGGCTAGTTTCCGAAAAGAATTAGTTACTTCAAATGAATTAATGGACAAATATCAAAAGGCAAAAGAATTAGCCATAGATTTAGAATTAAGTAATTTAAAAGATAAAAGATTAGAATTAGAAGCTAAAATAGAATCAGGAGAAATTGATGGAAAAGCAGGACAAAATTTAGTTAATCTTTATAAAATTATTGTAGCTAGTTCACAATGGTCTGCTTCTAAAATAAGTTCTAAAAAGTATGGAAAAGCTGCAGAATTAACTATAAAAGGTGACGATAAAGCACCAATAAACATAACTTGGCAATCATAATGTTGCAAAAATACCACAATATTTATGTTTTGTGATACATTTACAACGCTAAAAGTGTTGATTTTATTATGATAGTGATATTATTAACACATAAAAAGATTATTACTTATATGTGAGTAAAAATAAGAACAAAACAAGAACAAATAATAAATGTTTGATAACGCAGTATTATCGGAAACATCAGTATTGATAATCCATCAGTTATCGTTACTGAAAAAATAAGGCTTTTTTGCTTTGAACGACAGATTTAGGGGGGTTTTTTAGAGCCGATACCCAATTTTGCGAATGTCGTCTTGGTAAAAATGAATGGATGGTATAAACAAATGAAATGGAAGATCTTATATTGAAAACAATAATTTTTATAATAAAGGATAAAGAAACAGGAAAGCCAATTGTAATTACACACTTTCAAGGTTTTTCTGACAAAGATGAAGCAATAGATTTTTCTAAATTTTTACAAGAAGAATTTGTTGAAGAACATAAACTTTATGATAGCGAACCAAATTTTACATTACATTAGAAAGATTCTAAAGAGGGGGGGTTTTGTTTTAAAATGAAACAAATTGTTATCCCATACAATCCTAGACACATTCAAAAATTTTTGCACAAAAAGTGTGATGTGAACCGATTTAATGTTGTTATAGTCCATAGAAGAGGTGGTAAAACTGTTTTTGCAATAAACCATTTAATTAAAGCTGCTTTAACAAATAAAAATCCATACCCAAGATACGCCTTTATTTCTCCATATAGATTACAAGGTAAAAGTACAGCTTGGGATTATATGAAACAATTTTCCGCCACAATTCCAGGTGTTAAATGGAATGAATCAGAATTAAGGGTAGATTTCTCCGTCAACAATAGCCGTATTCAAATAATAGGAGCTGAAAATAGTAGTGCCATAAGAGGACAATACTTTGACGGAGTTATCGTAGATGAAACCCAAAATATTAGCCCAGATTTATTTGACACAATTTTACGCCCTTGCTTATCAGACCGAAAAGGCTTTGCTATTTTTATAGGTACGCCAATGGGTCGTAATTGGTTTTTTGATTTACATGAAAAGTCTAAAACTCAAAAGGATTGGTTCACTTGTGTTTTTAAAGCTAGTGAAACAAAGATAATACCGCAAGACGAATTAGATGCTGCGAAGTTATCCATGTCGCCTGAAAGTTACGATCAAGAATTTGAATGCTCATTTCAAGCTGGAATCTCAGGTTCTTATTATGGAAGTGTGGTAGAAGAATTAGAAAAAACTAAAAGGGTAACCGATTTTGAAATAGATTTATCAATTCCTGTAGAAACATGGTGGGATTTAGGAATGAATGATAGCACCGTAATTACTTTTGCCCAAAGACGACCAAGTGGCGAAATTAGAATAATAGATTGTTACGAAAATTCAAGTGAGGGATTAGAACACTATTTCAATATAATTGACGATAAACCTTATACTTACGATAAACATATAGCCCCTCATGATATTAGAGTTAGAGAAATAGGAACTAATAAATCAAGATGGGAGACTGCCAAAGAGATGGGATTGGAATTTGAAATAGCACCAAAACTTGGGGTGGAAGATGGAATAGAGCAAGTAAGAAGAATGTTACCGAATTGTTATTTTCATAAAAGTAATTGCAAAAAACTTGTAGAAGCGTTAAAAAGCTATTGTAAGCGATGGGATGAAAAAAATAATTGTTTTCGTAATAAACCCTTACACAACTGGGCATCACACTTTTGCGATAGTATAAGATACGGTGCGGTTACCGAACCAATAGATAGAAGCGACTGGAATAAATCAATAGAAATAGATACAAGCTATGTAGTTTAAATATGCCAAAAAAAAATAAAGAACTTTCCGAATTAGAATTAAAAGCAATCTTAACTAACCAAGTTAGAAATAGTATAGGTTATTTAGGTGGTGAGCTGTCCGAATCAAGAAGAAAATCAATTGAATATTATTTAGGCGACAAATTAGGTACGGAAATAGATGGTAGATCACAAGTCGTAAGTACAGATGTTTCCGATACTATTGAAAGTATCTTGCCAAACCTATTAAGAGTTTTTACTGCTTCCGATAAAGTGGTGCGTTGCGACCCTGTTACAGCGGAAGATGTTCCATTAAGCGAACAAGCTACCGCATATTTAAATCATGTTTTCTATAAACAAAATGATGGCTTTACACTTTTATATAATTTTTTTAAAGATGCTTTAATTGAAAAAAATGGTTTCTTAAAAGTTTATTGGGATGAAAGCGAAACAGTAGAACATGAAACATATAAAAATTTAACTCCAGCCGAAAAGTTTGCTTTAGAAGATACTAAAGACGAAATAGAATTAATAGAAGAAGAAGAAATTGTTGACGAAGTTGTTAAAGAACAACAAGACATAGCTAAAGAACAAGCCGAAATGCAAGGTGTTGATATTTCCGAAATAAATTTTCCAAAACCTGTTTTATATAATTGTAAAATTAAAAGAGTTAAAAAGTCTGGCAAAGTAAAGATTGAATCTATTCCGCCTGAAGAATTTTTAATTGATAGATCGGCTAAAACAATTCAAGACGCAAATTTTGTAGCACATAAAGTTTATCTAACTAGATCACAATTAATAGAAATGGGTTTTGATTATGATGTTATTATGGAACTTCCAAGAAATGAAGATGAAAATTTTACAATGGAAGAAGAAGCTAGAGATAGAAATATTGATGGTTATTTTCAAGACGAACCTACAGATAAATCTACCGAAAAAGTTTTAGTATATGAATCTTATATTAGATTTGATTATGATGGTGATGGAATTGCAGAATTAAGAAAAGTAATCTGTGCTGGAGACGGAAGCCACATATTAGAAAATATGCCATGCGACTCCGCACCTTTTGTTACTGTTACTCCTATACCGATGCCCCATAGATTTTACGGAAGAAGTGTAGCCGAATTAGTTGAAGATGTTCAGTTAATGAAATCTACTGTTATGCGTCAACTTTTAGATAATATGTATTTGACAAATAATAATAGAGTGGCGGTCATGGACGGCATGGTCAATATGGATGATCTTTTAACAACAAGACCAGGTGGTGTTGTTAGAACAAAACAACCACCAAGCCAAGTTATGCAACCACTTCAAGCACAACCAATTTCACAACAAGCGTTTCCATTATTAAGTTATTTAGACACCGTTAGAGAAGCTAGAACAGGTGTTACAAAATCATCACAAGGTTTAGATGCCGATACTTTAAATTCTAAAACTGCAACTGGCGTAAATACTTTGATGACACAAACTCAAATGCGTTCTGAATTAATTGCTAGAATATTTGCCGAAACAGGAGTTAAAGATTTATTTAATAAAATTTTTGAACTTATGGTTAAGTATCAAGACAAAGAACAAATTATTGAACTTAACAATAATTATATTCCTATCAAACCTACTGAATGGAAAGATAAATTTAATATAAATGTAGTTGTAGGATTAGGAACTGGTTCTAAACAAGAACAAGTTGTTATGCTAAATAGTATTTTAGAAAGACAATTACAAGCGTTTAACCTACAAGGCGGAAAAGAGATGCCAATGGTTACGCTTAAAAATATGTATAATACACTTTCTAAAATTATAGAAAATGCTGGATTAAAAAATGTTGACGCTTATTTTGTAAATCCTGATATTGGCAAACAACAAATGCCTCCTCCACAACCGCCACCGCCAACTCCTATTGAAAAAATTGAATTTACTAGAATTGCTTCGGAAGAAAAACGAAAAATGGCGGAATTACAATTACAAAATGAAGAATTAAAACAAAAAACACAAGAAATGATGTTAGATTTTGAAACTAAACTTAAAGATATGTCTTTAAAATATAATACACAACTTGATACCGCAAAAATTAAAGCGGATGCAGATTTAGATAAACTAATGGTATCTGGAAATAACAAAATATTAGAACAAGCTGAAAGAGCTGGTAATTTATTAGACAAGCAAGTAAAAGGATTAAATGGTAACCAAAGACCAAACCCTGAGGGAAGCGGAAGTCAGCCGATCCAATCAGGCGAAACAAATACTAGAGAATAAAATTTTTATAGAGGCGGTAGATTCTCTAAAAAAACTTTATTCTGAAGCATTGTTAGAAAAAACAGGTGCCAAAGAAAGCGATACTAGAGAAAAACTCTGGATTGCGTTTAATGTTGTTGGCAAAGTAGAGCAACATTTAAAAAGTATTCTTGAAACAGGAAAATTAGCTGAAAAGCAACTAGAGATTTTCCGAAAAGACGAACAAGAAAAAAAATTTTAACTAAACCAAGTTAAAATAAGCCAAGTCATAATGACAGCTTAACCATAGGAGGACTTAATGTCTGACACAAACCCATTACTGAACAATGCTTCAGTACAAGGTGCAGCTAAAACTCTTGAGGGATTACTAGACCCTAAAACGGCAACTATTAAAGCTCAAGAAACGGAAGCACAAGTTGAACAAAAAGAACCAGAAGCGAAAGCAGAAGATAATCAAGAAGTTCAACAAGAACCAGAAGCCAATCAAGAAGAAATTCAAGAAGCTACTGACGAAGAAGAAGCTCCAGTAGAAAATGATGCTATTGAAGAACAAGAAACCGATTTACACCAAGTTAAAGTTAATGGTGAATTAATTGATGTTGACCTTGAAGAATTAAAAGCAGGTTATCAAAAGGATGCCGATTACAGACGAAAAACAGAAGAGTTAGCTCTTGAAAAAAGAGAAACAATATCTGCAAAAGATCGTTTGGAAAAACAATATTCAACCAAGCTAGAAGATTTAAATTCTCTTGTGTTGACTTTGAATGCTGAAATAAATAGCGATATGAGTTCCAAAGAGTTAGATAATCTTTGGGAGGAAGATCCAACTGAAGCTGCAAAGATAGATCGTAAAATGCGTAAGCGTAGAGATACAATTTCTCAAGCACAAAAACGGATTAGAGATCATCAAACACAACAGTTTCAAGAAGTTCTTAAAGACGAACAAAAAAAGGTTTCTTTAAAGTACCCTGATTTGTCCGACCCTGTTAAAGGAAATGCTTTAAGAACAAATATGACGAATTATTTATTAACTAAAGGCTTTAACGATAAAGAAGTTAGTTCAATTTATGATTCTAGGCAATTTGATATAATTGTTGATGCTATGAGCTATCAAAATAACAAAAAGTTAAAACCAACTTTAGTTAATAAGAAAGTTAAGCCAACAAGATTTGTTAAATCAGGTGTCAAAGTTACAAAAGAAGAAATAAATTCTCAATCAAGGTTGAATCAAATTAAAACGCTTAAAAAATCTGGAAAAATTAAAGATGCTTCGGATTTACTTTTGCGTTATATATAAACCAATAACCTCAAGGAGAATATATCATGGCGATGTATCAAACATACACAACAAAAGGTATAAGAGAAGACCTGTCGGACATCATTTACAATATTAGTCCAACAGAAACACCTTTTATGTCTGGCGTTTCAAAAACAAAAGCAACAAATACTTTACACAAATGGCAAACAGACGAACTTGCAGACACTGCTGTTAATGCAGCTGTTGAAGGTGCTGCTATTTCTTATGGAACAATGGTTCCATCTGTGGAAGTATCAAACCATACACAAATCTCTACAAAAGCTATCCAAGTATCAGGCACAAACGATGCGGTTACTTCAGCTGGTAGAGCAAGTGAAATAGCTTATCAAGTAGCTAAAGGTGCAAAAGAATTAAAAAGAGATATGGAAACAGCTCTTTTATCTAATGTAACTGGAACTGCTGGAGGAGCTGCAGCTGCAAGAAAATTATCTGGCTTACCGACTTGGTTACAAGCTAATGTTAATAAAGCAGCTAATGGTGCAAATGGTCAAGTAGGTGGAGCAGATGTTCCAGGTACTGCAAGAACAGACGGAACACAAAGACCTTTTACTGAAGATCAGTTAAAAAGCGTTCTAAAATCTTGTTATGACGCAGGTGGTAACCCTAATATGATTATGGTTGGTGCTTTTAACAAACAAAAACTTTCAGGCTTCACTGGTGGTTCAACTAGATTTGATTCTGCGGAAGATAGAAGATTAATTACTTCTATTGATGTATATGAGTCAGATTTTGGAACTATGCAAGTTGCTCCTAATAGATTTATTAGAAACAACAATGCTGCAGCAGCCAAAAAAGGACAAGACGCTTATGTACTTGAAATGGATATGTTTGGAGTTTCTTTTTTAAGAGATTTTAAACTTTCAACTCCAGGTCAAACTACAGACGGAGATCAAAGATTCTTGGTTACAGAGTACACTCTAGAATCAAGAAACGAAAAAGCTAGTGGATTAGTTACTGATTTAACTACTTCATAATACTTAATTGTTAGGGGTGTAACCTTGTTTAGAATACACCCCTTAACAAAAACCAAATGTTGAAGTCTTAAAAAGGTTATAGACGGAACAACAACGGAGAAAAAAAATGAGAACACTTAACGATTACTTTTTAACATCTGCAATTCCAGATGTATCAACTGCATCATCAACTTTTGTATGCGTACCTGACGGTGGTAAAATAGTTAAAATTATTACACATAATAAAGCTACAACTACTGGAACAGCTGCTATTTCTTTTGAAATAGGTGGCGTTGCGGTTACAGATGGCGGAATAAGTCATACAGCTTCAAGTTCAGCTAATAGAGTTTTAACTTCTGCACCTTCTGCAGCAAATAGAGTTGAAGAAGATGGAACTATTGAATGTATCACTAATGGTGGTTCAACAAATACTTCTAAAATGGAAATAACTTTCGTAATTAGAAGATAATAAATTATGGGGGATCTTGCCTAGCGGTACTTCCCCCAAAACCTTAACGGAGAAAAAAAATGAGTTATAATTATGCTTTAAGACCTGGAACTTCACAAAAAGTTTCATTTACAGGATCGTCAGTTGCCTGTTCTAATGTTTTTGGAAGCCAAACAGAATATGTAAGAATAGCAACTACACATAGTTGTCATTTTGTTGTTGGTGGAAATGCAACAACAGCACCAACTGCTACAACAAATGATGCTTATCTTCATGCTGGAGATTATGAAATTATTAAAGTTTCGCCTGGCGAAAAAATTGCTGCAATAAGAAACACAAGTACAAGCGGAGATTTGTTTGTTACTGAAATGAGTGCGTAGTGGCAAGACAAAAGTTTGTTAGCTTTACACCTAGACCGAAACCAAAAAAACGACCAAGAAAACATAAGAAGTCATTAAATAAAAGTGAAAAAAGAATGTTGAAAAAAAGTCGCTACAAAGGACAAGGCAGATGAGAAAAGATATTTTTGTAGATGGTTTAAAAAAAGAAACTTTTAAACTAGATGAAACTGAAGAAAAAATTGTTTTAAAAGAAGAACTAAATATAGATTCACATTTAAAACATAATAAAGAACTATTAAATCAAGATGATGGTTATTCAAAGTCTAAAGATTTAAAAAGAGTTGCTTCTATTCCAATTTTAGCTTTGCAAGTATGGACTAATGAATATAATGGAACAAATAATTGGTGGGCTTTACCTAAAGAAGTTCAAAAAGATATTATGAAAAAAAAATTAAATAGTAATGAATTTAAATACTTTAGAACAGCAGAGGGAAGAATATAATGGCTTTATCTACTTATGCAGAACTAAAAACTTCTATTGCAAATTGGCTTAATAGATCAGATTTAACAACTGAAATTTCAGACGACTTTATTAAGTTAGTAGAAGCTGATTTTAATTCCAAATTAAGAATTGGTAAAATGATTTCTACTTCTGCTTCTTTTACAATAGATTCGGAAGAAGAATCAGTTCCCACTGGATTTTTACAAGTAAGGGATTTTTATATTTTAAGTGGTGGTACTAAATATGCTTTAAGATATATGACACCCCCACAAATGGATGAAATAAAAGGTTCATCTTCTACAGGTATGCCTACTGTTTATACTATACTTGGAGAAAAATTTAGATTTGCTCCAAAGCCCTCAAGTACATATACGGCTAATATAAATTTTTACAAAACTTTTGATTCTTTATCTGATTCAAATACTTCAAATTATATATTAACGAATCACCCACAAATATATTTATATGGTTCATTATATCATGCTGCACAATTTCTAGGTGGTGTAGAACCACAAAAAGTACAAGCATGGCAACAAAATTATGTAACAGCTTTAGAAAGAGTTGAAAGAAACGATAGAGAAGATCAATATAGCGGTTCGCCTTTACAAATTAGATCTGATACTTCCGTTGCAGCTCCTTTTCAATCTCATAATAAAGTTTTTAATAACAATAGTTAGGAAAATTTAATGCAAATACCTTTTGGCGAATGGTTACCTGACCAGCCACCACATCTAAATCCTGGAGCCACAGTTGCAACTAATGTTTATTATGCTGTCAATTCTTATAAACCTTTTCCGTCTTTAATTTCTTATTCAACTGCAATTGGTTCTGGAGTGTCTAATATTAGTAAAGATTGTAAAGGTGCAGGTTCTTTTAGATCGACTAAAAATTTAGCTTTTAATTTTGCAGCTACTAAAACAGATATTTTTCAACTAGAAGGTGGAACATTTATTTCAAGAAAATCAGGACTAACTGGTGGCGACACAGATTTTTTTACTTTTACACAATTTGGAGATTTTATAATTGCAAGTAACGGAGTTGATGTTCCCCAATATTATCAAATGGGTACTTCTACTAATTTTGCTAATCTTTCTGGAATAGCTACTTCTGGAACTCCTCCTACTTTTAGAGTTACAGGTGTTATTAGAGATTTTTTAGTTAGTGGTAACATTATAGATTATTCTACAAATCCTGATACCGAAACAAGGAATAGAGTCCAATGGTCAGGTTTAAATGATATTGGTTCTTGGACACCTGGAACTAAACAAGCAGATTTTCAAGACTTACCTGGTTCAGGTGGTCAAATAGTTGCCATAACTTCTGGGGAATATGGTTATGTATTCAGACAAAATGAAATTGTAAGAATGGATTATGTTGGTGGAGCAACAGTATTCAGATTTTCTGTTATATCTCCTAATAGAGGTGCTACTTATGGAAAAACTGTTTGCCAAGATAATAGAAGAGCATTCTTTTATGCTGACGATGGATTTTTTGAAATTAATGGAGATAATATAAAACCTATTGGAGCTGAAAAAGTAAATAGATTTTTTGATAAAGATTTAAATAAAGCATTTACTGATAGAATAGTTTCTGCAGTTGACCCATTTAATCAATTAGCTATTTGGTTATATCCCTCTTCTAATGATACGGCTAATACAACAGGTATTTGTGATAGATTAATTATATATAATTATGTTACGGAAAAATGGTCAATATCTCATGCTTCAGCTTCTACTATTTTTACACAATTTGTAGGTGCATATACTGTTGAATTAATGGATTTAATTTCAGCTAACTTGGATAATATTAATATTTCTTTAGATAGTGCTTTTTGGCAAGGCGGACAATTATATTTAGGTGCGATAGATAGTAATTTTAAAGCAGCAATATTTTCTGGAGATTCTGGTGAAGTAGAATTAGAAACTAAAGAATTAGAGTTGTTTCCAGGATTAAGGTCGGATATAACCGAAGTCAGACCAATTGTTGACGCAATTTCTTCTGTTGCTATTACAACTAGAGAAAGATTAGCTGACACAAAAACAACTTCTAATTATAGCTCTATGGTAACTAGCGGAGTTGTTCCTGTTAGAGAATCTGGTAGATATATTAGAGTTAATGTTAAAATTCCAAGTGGCACAGTTTGGAATCATGCTCAAGGAGTTGATTTAATTGCTTCAAGAGGAGGTGGCAGATGAGTGATAAAACTGATATAGACAATGTTAGATATAGTTTAGATACTCAAGAATTTTTTCAAAGACAGGTAGAAGAAGCGGTAAATGTATTAATTAATCAAAAAAACACTGAAAATAATAAAGTGTTTGCATGGTTTTTAGGAGATTAAATGTCAGGAATAAAAGATTATTCAACAACCCAATCAAGTAATACAACATTAAATACTATTAGTGTTGCGGAGGGAATGTTACCCTCAAATTTAAATAATGCCATAAGAGCTCTAATGAAAAACACTAGAGATTGGTATAACGATAGCCAATGGGTGATTTATGGTGATGGAAGTGGGGCATATACTCCAGCCTATGTTAGTGGAACACAATTTACTATCACTTCAACAGGAAACGATTTAACTTCTTACTATCATGCTAATAGAAGAATAAAAGCAACTGGAACAAACACAGGAACAAAATTTGGAACTATAAGTTCTTCGGCTTATTCAAGTAATGTAACGACTGTCAATGTTACTTGGGATAGTGGTAATTTAGGAAACGATACTGATTTAGAAATTTATTTATCAGGATTAACGGCAACAAATAATTCTATACCTTTAGGGGTAATAGGTTCTGGTAATTTTGCAGATGGTTCCGTTACAACAGCAAAAATTGCAAACGATGCAGTAACTAATGATAAAATTGCTGATAATGCTGTTCAAGCATCTCAATTAAATGCTAATGCTGTAACCGAAGCCAAATTAAATGCAAATGCAGTAACTTCAACAAAAATTGCAGATAATAATATTATAACTTCTAAAATTGCAGATAATGCAGTTACAACAGTTAAAATACCAGACAATGCAATTACAACTGCTAAAATAAATGCAGATGCAATAAATGGAAGTAAAATAGCAGACGATAGTATAGATTCAGAACATATAGTTGATGGTTCGATTGATAGCGTTGCTATCGGCTCAAACCAAATTATAACTTCTAAAATTGCTGATTCAAATATTACAACTGCTAAAATTAATAATGACGCTGTAACAATAGATAAAATAGCAGACGCAGCTATAATTACAAATTCTGAACAATCAACCCACACACCAGACGATAATACTTTTTACACAACTTCGGCTGCAGATACTAGATTTTTAAATAAAGATACTTCTGAATTAATTAATTCAGGTCAAGCATGGACAAGTAACGATAATTTTATTGCAACAACTGGAGCAATTGATGCAAGAGTTACTGATCTTGTAGATGATGTTGGTGGTTTTGTTCCTATAGCAAACGAAACAAGTTTTCCAAATACAAATCCAGATGTAAATAACGGTGTAGGAACTATTGTAAGTATTCAAGCATTGTCACAAACTTTAACTGCAAATGGCTCAGGTGTAGTTACAATTGCCAATGGTACAATTGGTAACTCTACAGTTACTTTAAATAATTGTGGTGCAGGTGCTTCTTTACCATCAGGATTTGGTATTTTAGTTGAATCTACAACTACACTACATACTTACAATTTTCATAGATTAGTTCCAAAAGCTACAGAGGTAAGTTCAGTAGCTGCAATTTCAAGTGCAATAACTGGAGTTAATAATATTTCAAGTGCAGTAAGCGGTGTAAATTCAAACTCTACAAACATCAATACAGTTTCAGGAATTTCATCTAATGTAACAACGGTGGCTGGTGCAAATTCTAATATAAGTACAGTTGCTTCTAATTTAAATGGATCAAACACAATTGGAACAGTTGCAGCAGCAAACACTAACATAGGTCTTGTAGGTGGTTCTATAGCCAATGTAAATTTAACAGGTGGATCAATTGCGAATGTAATAACCACATCAAACAATATAGCTGGAGTTAATAGTTTTGCAGAAAGATACAGAGTTGCAAGTTCTGCTCCAGGTTCATCACTTGATGTTGGTGATTTATATTTTGATACAAGTGCAAACGAATTAAAAGTTTATAAATCATCTGGTTGGGCAGCAGCAGGTTCTACTGTAAATGGTACAGCAGCAAGATTTAAATATACGGCTTCGGCTAACCAAACTACCTTTACAGGTGCTGACGATAATGGAAACACCCTGGCTTATGATGCAGGATTTATAGACATCTATTTAAATGGAGCAAAATTGGTCAATGGAACAGATGTAACTGTAACTTCTGGATCAAGTGTTGTATTAGCTTCAGGTGCAACAGTATCAGATATAATTTCAATAGTAGCATATGGAACTTTTAATGTTGCTTCTATAAATGCTTCTAATATAACAGCTGGAGTTTTAGCAACCGCAAGAGGCGGTACAGGTTTAGGTTCAATCGGAACATCTGGACAAGTAATTAAAGTTAATTCTGGAGCTAATGGGCTAGAATATGGTAATGCTAGTTCAGCAGAAGTTTATGGTTTTAATAAAAATAATAATGGTCAATTGATAGTTACAACAACTAATCAAGGGGCAGACAATATCTCAAGTTTAACTTTCGCCACTTTTGATGATGTCTTATTTAGTGCTAGTGGTTTTACCTTTAGTATTAGTAATGGCGAATTAATAGCAACAATATAAAGGAAAACAAATATGGCAACAGTAAATCTAGGTGCTATCAAATTCAACTGGAAAGGTGCTTTTAATAACAGCACAGCTTACGCAGTAGATGATGTAGTGTCATCTTTAGGTTCTAGTTATGTTTGTATATTAGCATCACAAGGCAACGCAGTAAGTAATGGTACTTACTGGAATCAAATGAGTTCAGCAGGTACTAATGGTACTAATGGAACTGATTTAGGAACAACACTAACAACTAGAGGTGACATTGTCTACAAAGGTGCAAGTGCATTAACTAGACTACCAAAAGGTACTTCAGGGTATTTTTTAAAACAAGGTGCTAACGACCCTGAATGGGGTGCAGTAGATTTAACAGCTTTATCAGCAGCTAGTTTAACAAGTGGAACTATTCCAAATGCAAGATATGGAACACCTACTTTTAATGGTTCAAACATAACTAATTTACCTGCAAGTGGTAAAGTTTTACAAGTAAAAACTGCATCAACTACTTCACTTATTCAAAGTAGCAACAATTGTGGTGGAAAAAATTTTCCACAAAATGTAGGTTATTCAGATGGTGTGCAAGTAGTGAGTGTATCAATAACACCTTTAAGTACAACTTCACATTTTTATGTATGGTTCACTTGTGCAAGTGGTGCTGGTGGAAATGGTATAGCAGTTGCAGGTATTTTTTGTGGAGTTACAAGATTAAATATAACAAGTGGTAACTGTTATGCAGCAGATATTAATGGGTTGTCTGTTCATGGCACACAAGATACTACAGGTTTAAGTGGCGCACAAACTATTCAAGCTAGAAATTTAGGAACAGTAGCTGGTAACCAACATGGAGTAAATGCAGGTGGTGGAGGAAATGCTTCTAATGGTGGTAATGCAACAATGACAGTAATGGAAATAGAGGATTAATTATGACAATAGAAACTAAATTAAATCAAATAATTGTAGATACAGAAATAAGTCCAAGTGTTATTTTACATCAAAAAGATGTACCTAATAATGCTAATTGGAATAGTGAAAATGGCGAATGTTATTTTGAAACTATTAATGGGGAAACTGTATCTCAATCTCAATATGATACTTGGAAAAGTGAAAAAACTATTGATGAATGGAATGCAAATCCAATAGATGCAATAAAAGCTAGTGCTAAAGCAAAGTTAATTGCAGGAGAAGCATTAACTGAAGATGAAGCTAGCACAATAGTTTTATAATACTTAAAGGCTAGGTAGAAATATCTAGCCATTTAATAAACAAGGAAAAAATTAAAAATGTCAAAAGCAAGGAATCTTGGAAATATAGTTTCTGGAACTGAACAAACAGTACCAGGTCCAACTTTAGTTGTTAAAGGCGATGGTTCAAGTGCAGACGCTAAATTAACTTTAAATTGTAGTCAAAATTCTCATGGAGTTTCTATAAAAGCTCCACCTCATTCCTCAGGACAAACATATACTTTAATTTTACCTCAAAACACAGGAACCAATGGTCAAGTTTTAGCTACCAATGGTAGTGGTACGAATCAATTATCTTGGATAGACGCTGTTGAAACAAAACCAACAGTTGCCAATGTATCGCAAACAATCGCACCTGCTACGGCTACTACAATTAGTATTACAGGAACTGGATTTGTTTCAATACCCTCTGTTGAATTTGTTAATGGTTCAACAGGTGCTATTACAAATTCTAATACAGTTTCATTTACAAACGCAACGACACTTTCGGTAAATGTAACTTTGGCTAGTGGTAACTATTATGTAAGAATTGAAAATCCAAACGGACTTGCTGGACGAAGTACAAATAATATTATTACGGCTTCAACAGCTCCAAGTTTTACAACGGCAGCTGGCTCATTAGGTTCAGTTGCTGGAAATTTTTCTGGAACAGTATTTACAGTTGTAGGTTCATCAGATAGTGCTATTACTTTTACAGAAACAACAAGTGTTTTAGTTGGGAATGGTAATAATCAAGCTAATTGTTCTTTAGCTACAAATGGTGTAATATCTACAAGTGATTTCGGTGGTAGTTCTACAGCAGCAACTACATATAATTTTACACTTAAAATTACAGACGCAGAAGGTCAATTTGTAACTAGAGATTTTAGTTTAACTTCTAGCTTCGGTGCAACAGGTGGAGGACAATTTAACTAATGGCTAGTAGTACATATTTATCAAGAACACCAAGTTCTACAACTAATCAAAAAACATTTACAATTAGTGTTTGGATTAAAAAATCAAGTCCAGCAACTAATGAATGGATTATAAGAGCAACAAATAGTTCTGGTGATGCAGGTGGATTATACTTTCACCCTAATGGAAACCTTTGGTGTAATTTTGAAATTAGTGGTAGTAATATAGTTAATCTTCAAACTAACAGATTGTTTAGAGATACTAATGCTTTTTATAATATTGTTTTAGCTTGTGATACTACACAAGGAACAGCATCAAATAGAGTTAAAATTTATATTAATGGTGTTCAAGAAACTTCTTTTGGTACTACCTTATATCCAAGTCAAAATGCTGATTTAGTTATAAATAGAAATGTACCTCACTTTATAGGAACAGATAGTACAAATGGTGCTAATATAGAAGCAGTTATGAGCCATTTTCACTTAATAGATGGCACAGCTTATGACGCATCAGCATTTGGTTCAACAGACAGCACAACTGGAGAATGGCAAATAAATACTTCTCCTAGTGTAACTTATGGAACTAATGGTTTTTTTATTTTAAAAGATGGAAATACAATTACAGACAGTTCTCCTAACTCTAATAACTTTGGTTTAGGTGCAGGTACACTTACAAAAACAGAAGATAATCCAAGCAATGTTTTTGCTACATTAAATCCTTTAGATAGTGATTTAACTTCTAACCCATTTCAATATGGAAATACAAAAGTAAGTGGTCAAAATCCAGAATCAGCAAAATATTACTGTAGTTTAACTTTAGGAATGATGGGTAATGGTAAATATTATTTTGAAGCTCAATTAAATGTAAATAATCAAGGTATACTTGGTGTTTGTAATTTAGATGCTTCAGATAATCCAACTTATTTAAGACAACAAAATACTTTTCCAGGAAGATATTCAAGTTCTTGGGGTTATGATTTAACTGATGGTTATAAATTTAATAACAATAATAAAACTGATTATGGTGGTGGAACATCTTGGTCAGCAAATGACTATATTTCTTTTGCTTTAGATAATACAAATGGAAAAATGTATATAGCTAAAAATGGTTCATGGGTTAGTGGTGGTAATCCTACTAATGGTACAGGTGGTATAGATTATTCTGCAATAGGAGATAACAATATGTTTATAGTAGCTGATAACAATGGTTCAGGTTATAATAAATTTACATTTAATTTTGGGAATGGTTCATTTGATACAACAACTTTATCAACAACTTATTCTCCGACAGTAGGTGATACTTCTGCTAAATTTAAATACAATATTATACCAACAGGCTATACTGCTTTATCAACAAAAGGATTAAATTTATAATGGCATATACAACAATTAATAAATCTACAGATTATTTTAATACTAAACTTTATACAGGTAATGGTGGAACACAATCTATAACTGGAGTTGGTTTTCAACCTGATTGGATATGGGTTAAAGAAAGAAGTTCATCATCTTCTCATCAACTTATTGATGCTGTAAGAGGTTATAATAAAAGATTATCTTCAGATAATACTGGTGCTGAAGCTGTTGATAGTTCTCCTTATAATGATTTTAAATCAATAGATAGTGATGGATTTACTATTGGTTCAGGTGGGGGAGTTAATCAAAATTCACAAACTTACGCATCATGGAACTGGAAAGCAAATGGTGCAGGTTCAGCTAATACAACAGGTTCTATAAACTCTACAGTTTCTGTAAATACAACAAGTGGGTTTAGTAT
>Ga0209634_1000305_pt1 | contig 37676 bp, 57 predicted proteins | sample LinPmetageLP40_FD_184043 | JGI IMG/M metagenome (GOLD analysis project Ga0209634, IMG submission 184043) | Marine viral communities from the Pacific Ocean - LP-40 (SPAdes) (version 2) | ecosystem: Environmental > Aquatic > Marine > Oceanic | place: Pacific Ocean | collected 2010-08-26 | reverse complement strand
TTTACAATTGAATTTGTATTTGGCACTATTATTGGAGGTGGTGGATTTTTAATTTTACACAATCACTATAAAGAACATAAAGGAGGTAAATAATGGCTAAAAAAAAAATAAGTTTAGAAAATGAATTTGCATTAATAACTGTAACGGAGGTTTATAGACATCCTCTTTGTGATTGTTGTTGTGATCATCCAGATGATGTTTTAAATTTTGTTTCTTATGACAAAGAAAGTTTAGTTAGTGAAAAAACAGTTGTAACAATAGAAGGGGAAAAATAATGGCAATAGACTTTGACGCATTGGATTTAGTAAGAAGTAAAAACAAAGCTAAAATGCATGAAAAGAAAAAAGCAATGAGTAAAAAACCAGAAGGTTGGGCAGTTGTTGTAACTTGGGAAAGAGAAGATAAAACGTGGTACACAGAAACTATAACTGAATTGCCAGAAACTATATCAATTGATATACATGATTGGTTAAATAAAAGAGCAAAGGAGGATTAATGATTATTTTTGGTAAAACTAAAAGTGATTGGAAAGTATTAGAATTACATTACAGACGTGAATGGGTTTGTTTTGTAATTGGTTTTATACTTGGTTCAATTATATTTTAATTAACATATGATTAAGGGTGTTCGTACATTTCTTTGTAGGACACCTTTAATTTTTTATACTTTTCTAATAGGTTTAAATACTTTAATTTCCATTGATGCTTAATCTTAATTGATTTAGCTTTTTCTTTTTTAGCTTTATCTAATTTTACCATAAACCCTAATAATAAGTTTTTACCCACGCCCTTGACCGTTGTACTTTTTGAAGGATAGCTTTTCGGATTTGTTTTTTGATTTCTTATGAACACGAGGCCTCTTTCTAGGTTTATCTCTGGGTATAAAATTACTAAAGTTTTGTTTTGCCATTTACTTTTTCATTTAATACTTTCAGATCAATGATTTGTTTTAAAGTATCAATTTCCTTATCTTTAATTTCAATTTCATCTTTATATGATGTAGTCATTTTTTGTAATGCATCTAACAAAAATCTTATTTGATGCATACCCATAATTTTAACAGTTAAAAACAATTTAGTTTCATTGGGTGTCATTTTAACAGACGCTTTACCATCTTTAATAACAGCATAACCGTTTTTTACCATTTCGTTATCAAACTTACTTATCCAATCAATACCGTCAATGTTTAACATTGCATCAATTTTATGAGCATCATGTTCGTTTAATATTTTATATAATTGACCTATCATTTCTTCTCCTTTTTTAATTATAGTTTTATTATCCATTGGACTTTACCATAGTTAATGTTTCATTCAATAGTTCTTTTTGTGTTCCCCATTTTTTAGTAAATGATTTAGGGCTATAATGATAGGCAGCTACCCCTTGTCTGTGATGTCTTGGACACAATGGAATAACCTCAAAATTACTTGCTTTACGACCCATACCCGTCTTATCCTTAATATGATGTAGTTCAGCAGGGCTGTCAGGAAAACCCATCTTATTACAAATTAAACAACCAAGACCTGCAACTATGGACATATGTAGTTTCTCTTTATTGCTTTTTGTACGTTTCATATTTGTAATCTTTTTCATAAAATTTTTTAGTATATAAGTAAGTCAATTTTTTAATATTTTTTGAAGGTACAATCATTTGATCTCCCACTTCATCAGCTTGAAACGACATAGTAAATATATGGCTGTCTTTATCTTTTTTAATTAGATAACCTTCCGTAAAACACATAGACGGTTTATCTTGTACAGCCTCTTTGATTGATTTCCATTCACAGCTACCACACGCATCCTCCCACCAACATTCGTATCTATCAAACTGATACATGGGGATTTCTTTTATCTTTTTCTTTTTAGCCATTCTTATTCAAACCGTATGCTTTTGCTTCTCTCATTTGATTAATCATTTTTGTTTTCCATGTTTCAAAATTAATTTCAATCATTTTCTTTTCCCAATTCCATTTAGCTTCTTCACCTACAGCTTTAGCAAGTTCGTCAATATGAGTTTTATATCTATCATCAGATCGTGCTTCACGTTCTTGTGCGTTCACACTATCTAATTTACCCGTATTGGAATTTATCATTTTTTCTTTCATTATCACAGCTAATAATATTTTACGACCATGTTGCAATCTTTCTAGGTTTTGCTTGGCTTTTGCATGATTGCCACCAATTTCTCGTAGTTTGTGCATATGTTGTTCTGTTATTTCTTCACTCATATTGATAACTCCTTCATGTTGTATGATTTTGCTCTTGCTATATTACAATGCTGTATAAAACCCATTACCTCCTTACTTGTAGCAATAGGAAATACTTTTTTACTATGAGGGAAATGGCCAAACTTTCTTTTAAAAGTATGACTAGCCCAACCCTCTTTGAAACCTTTTTGTTTAGAGTAGTAAAGCAATTCAGCATAAAATTTTTGCTTGTCATCTACATTTGGTTTCATTTTAGGTAGTTCAATTAATCTACCTTGCTGAATTAAAATAGCTTGTTCTTTTTTAGTTGGCATAAAACTACAATTAGGACACTCTGGTTGTTCTTTTGTAGGTTTATAAACCGTATCACACTCTACACAAGTAAATGGTTGCTTTTCAATAGGTTCTATTATTTTCTTCTCACGTTCTTTTATTTTAGAATAAGTTAGTTCCCAATTAGGTGCATCTTCTGGAAAGCCATGCTCATATACACATCCAGAATGATCTATGATAAGTGTATCTTTTTTATTTTCAGCAGGCCTTAATGCTCTACCTACCATCTGTAAATACATAGAATAAGATTTAGTAGGTCTAGCTATAATTACACATGAAATTTTTGGTTTATCCCAACCCTCTGTCAATACCATACAGTTAGATATTATTTTTATTTTATCATCATCTAAATCTTGTAATACTTTTTCCCTATCAATCTCTTTCATCTCTCCATCTATATGGCCTGCAGGTATTCCATTTTGATTAAAGATATTAGCAATGTATTTAGAATGTTTAATAGATGAACCAAATACTACTGTTGGCCTATTCTCACCGTGTTTCATCCAATGAGATACAATATCTCCTACAAGTTTAGGTGTGTTCATTCTTTTATCTAATTCTTTTTTTTCATAATCTCCTGCCATAATACGAATATTTTGTAAATCTGGAATTGATGGTGCAACTATTCTATTAGGTACTAAATAACCTTTTGCAGTTAGTTCTTTAATCGTACCACAATTGACAAGTTCTTCGTAAATATTACCAAGACCACGACCATCATTTCTACATGGCGTTGCAGTTAAACCGATAACCCAAGCCTCTGGATAGGCCTTAATTAAATCTTCAAATGTTTTAGATGTACTTCTATGGGCTTCGTCTAATATAATTACATCTGCTTGTGGTTTTATAAAATCATCATTATCTTTTCTAGCTGCAAATGTTTGAACACTTGCTACTTGTACGTCAGAATAAACACTACCACTTTTACCTGCCATAATAACACCATGTTTTATTTCAAAGTCTGCAAGTTTTCTACTACATTGCATTACAAGTTCACGTCTATGCGCTACAAACATTCCAAACCTATTATTTTTTACTAACGCTTCCATCATAGAGCAGGCTATAACAGTTTTACCACTACCCGTTGGTGCAACTAATAATATTTTCTTTTTGCCTTCCTTAAAATGTTGCCTAATATCTTCTATGGCTTTCTTTTGGTAATCTCTTAATAAATTCATTTTTTTTCTTTTATTATTTGTTTAAATATCGTAGTCGTAGGGTTAAAATCATAATCACTACCAAAACAACTTGTTAAAAATAAAAATATTACAATATATTTCATTAATATCTTTTCCATATATCTTTTAATTGAAACATAACTTCATTTATATTTTCTGGTGGTACACATGAATTAGCAAACTCAATAGCCTCACCTTTTGCATACTCAAATGTTTCACCACGTTTTTTTATAGCTACCAAAATTTTAACTAATTGTGCATGACGTTCACCTGCATTAATTCCATATCTTAAAGTTCCCGTGTACTTACCTTTGTAAGTTGATGGAGTATAATCCATTTTAATAGTTTTTTGTTCTGGCCTTTTTAAATCTAGGCCTTCTTTAATTTCTTTCATTGTGTAAGGCTCTGCTGTTGTACATTGTAATATTTTTACAGGGTATGGTTTTTTCTTATGATGATAAAAACCTGCAACTCGCATAATTCTAGGCAAATCTTTTACAACGGGATCAGAATTAAATTTAGCTGCCAATGCTTGCTGATACAGAGTAAAAGTTTCTAAAGGCATATCTTTAACTATCCAATATACATGGTATTTTTTAGGCGAAGTATTTACAATTAAACTTGGTGGAATACCAAAACTATCTGGTAGTGGTGTACCATCTAAATCTATAAACACAGACCTAATTTTTATAATATTTTTAGTGGTTCTTCCAAGACCATTAGTTTCATTAACTGTAAAATAAACACCCGCACCTTTACTATTCAGTTCAGATAATTCATTAAAATGTATTTTAAGACTACCATGTAATTGTTTAATTAATCTTTTATTTAAACCTTTGTCATCAAATGTTTGAAACGAATGATGTTGGCCAAAATACTCCATAAACATGGCGTAATGAGAATTTTCATTATAACTATTCACAAGTAAAACCTACAAATAGTTTACCATCTTTTGTATAATTCCCTTGCCATACATCATCAGATGCATTTTTATATGTTGTTGTTTTTTCTCTAATTTCATTTCCAAATTCACCACAACTTTTATACAACGGTTTAAGTATTTCTATTTTTTCTATTTCACAAGTTGAACAAGCTAATATAAATATAATTATTTTTGTCATTTACTCTCCGATAAACTTTCTTCTTTCCATCTAATTTTAGCACCAAGTTTTCCTGCAACCGATCTACGTTTTCTATTTTTTACTTGTTCTTTTCTTTCTTCTTCCGCTTGATTACAAATAAGATATTTTATTCCATCCTCTTTAATTTCTGTAAATAGATGTTTTATTTTTGGAAAAATTTTTTCTATTTTTTGCAATCTACATCCACACATTTTAGATAATATTTCTAAATCATTTAGTATTTTAAAACTTCTCCAACAATGACAAAACAATAAAATGTATGCACCTTGTTCATCTAAAGATAACTTCATTCTATTTGGGTCTGTGATCCAATCTTGCGCATAGAACTGAAACGCAGGTGATTGTTCATCCGTGATTGATTTTCTCATATATATAATTCCTTGAGTTTAGTTAATTTCATTTTTAGACCAAAAAGAAATGGTTGTCAACTGGGCTATCTTGGGTGCAGTTGAAGATGAAGGTGAAGTTGAAGGTGAAGATGAAGATGAAGGGCTATCTTTTGCCATTAGCAAAACGATAGCAGACGTATAGCAGACTTGTAGCATTGCTATAGCAAACGTATGGCATTGCTATGGCATTGCTATACAGTTTTGTTGTTAAATAAGGGGGAATTGGGGTAGAAAACTAAACTAGAGAGTAAAAAAAACTACCCCAAAACCGAAGGTATATTTTTACGCTAAATTGTGGATGCGCTACGCCTACCTTAAAGGCGCAATTTGTAAATCTGGTCTAATGTACTCTATATCAAAATCACCAAGTTTTGCAATCTGATATGCACGAAAGGGAGGTACAACTTTCCATTTAGATACAGCAGGGTGAGATATACCAAGCATTTTAGCTAAATTTTTACCACCGTATTGGTTGACTACTTCCTTTTTTCTATCTTGTGCTATTTTATAATTGCTCATTCATATTCCTTAATTTAGATAAGTATTTACATTGTTCTTCTGTTTGAATACCTTTATCTGTTAATTTTAAAATGCTTTCTGCCTTATTGTAATGCTCTGGTATTACAGATGATCTATCTAAATTGATGATTTCTTTTTCAATTCTTTTAGCTTTAGCATCTAACTCGTCAATTAATTCATTTAATATTGTAGCCATATCAAAATTTATACAAATTTATTAACAGAAGTCAATTAATATTTGACATTGGTTAATTACTGTGATTTAACCCTAGTTAATCAATAATAAATATATAAAAAAAGGAAAAAAGACATATGACAAGTATAATAGCAGGAAGTGGAGATGCACCACGTTATCCAAGTGTATCAATCGGAGTACATAAAGCAAGATGCGTAAAAATCATTGATTTAGGTACACAAAAATCAGACTTTGACGGTAATGTTACATGGAAAAGACAAGTATTAATTATATTTGAAACTCCAGAAGAACATAATAGTGAAGGTCAACCACTAACAATTAGTAAGTTTTACACTTTATCACTACATGAAAAAGCAAATCTTGGTAATGATTTAACATCATGGAGAGGTAGAGCATTTAGTGAAGCTGAAAAACAATCATTTGATATTAGTAAATTATTAGGTGTGACTTGTTTACTAAATGTAATGGATAAAAATGGTAAAGCAAAAATATCATCTATTATGCCTATGAAAAAAGGTGATCCAATTGCTGAACAAGTAACTCCTAGTGTTGTGTTTAGTATGGAGGATTTTCAAGCAGGTAAAAAAGAAGTTTTTAATAACCTATCAGAAGGTATTAGAAACATTATTTTAAGATCAAAAGAGTTGGAAGGCATGAACCAAGATCAAGGTGATGAAGGTAATGGTGCAAGTGTCGGTGATAGTCCAATACCATTTTAATGATTATTACAAACAACTCAAACTTACCTAAAGTAATTGAACGGGCTGTAAAAAATGACCCCTATGATAGTAGTGGTTCTGATATTTCTTGCACCCGTTTAATTTCACCCCCTAGAATTAGGGTCTTGCAAATGAGAAATAATGATCTCATAAAAGAGGATGTATCTGATCGTATATTTTCTTTATTAGGACAATCAGTTCACCATGTTATTGAACGAGCAAAAGTTAAAACTGATATAGCTGAACGTAGATTGTATTATAAAGATGATAACATCACTAACGGTTGGACACTATCTGGTGCATTTGATTTGCTTACAAGTGACGGTAAACTTATAGATTTTAAGTGTACTTCTGCTTGGTCAGCACTTGATGCTTTGACTAAAGGTAAAGCTGAATGGGAACAACAATTAAATGTTCTTGATTTTCTTTGTCGTAAAAACCAAAAAGATTTAACTAGGTATAATAAAATACTTAAAGTTAAATCATTATCTATTATGGCCATATTAAGAGATTGGTCTAAAATGCGGGTAATGCAATCAGACAACTATCCACGTAAACAAGTTGTTATGATACCTATTCGTAGATGGTCAGAAGAAGAACAAGATGCGTTTGTTAAAGCTAGAATAAAACTACATCAAGACGCTGAACAAATGAAAGAACTACCTTTATGTACAGCTAAAGAAAGATGGCGTAAAGAAGATCAGTTTGCTGTTATGAAAAACGGTAGAAAATCTGCTTGGCGTTTATTTCCTACAAAAGAATTAGCTAAACAATTTATTGTTGGTGAAAAAATGATAGAAGGTAAAGGTTGCTCTATTGTAGAACGTAAAGGTGAAGATGTTAGATGTCAGCACTATTGTAGTGTTAATGAGTTCTGCTCTCACTTTATGAATGTAGCTTTTTAATGAGTGCTTTTAAAAAACAAATTGGGGGTGACCATTATAAAAAGATGGTTATCCAACCTGCTAAATTTATTAATGATAATAAACTACTTTTTGCAGAGGGAAATGCCATTAAATACATATGTAGGCATGGCTCAAAAGGTGGCCTACAAGACATAGAGAAGGCCATACACTACCTTGAAATGATTAAGGCTAGGGATTACTCCAAATAAAAAAATAATCGCTATTAACCCTTTTTTTTGATAAAATGCGTGGTTATGAATTATAAATTTACAGCTTTATTAGTTATACTATTTTGCTTATTGGCTTTTTTTGGAGGGCCAGCAACATGAGAGATAATAAAGTATTAGAACAGTTTAAAAAACATACTGAAAAAAAACTTAAAGAGATGAATATATTTAAACTTCTTAAAAAAGAAGTAGATCATGGTGCTAATGGTACGCAGCATTATGTTATTAAAAAAGGTGTTAATAAAGGTCGTATTGCAAAATGAAAATTAATGAAAATACATCAGTAAGTATGCCAGTTAAAAATATGATTGGTATTGTTGTAGCAGTAGCTATGGGTGTATTTGCATATACAGAAGTTACAGCAAGACTAACATCATTAGAAACTTCAAGAGAATTATTTGAAAATGATTTACTTAAAAAATCTGAACAAGTACCAACAGATCAAGAACAACATTTTTTAATTGAGGATTTATATAAGTCCGTAGAAAAAATGGAAGAAACTCAAGAAATGAATATGACTAACAAAGTTAATATAGAATTTTTAAGAGAACAATTAGATAAAGCATTAGAAGATATTGAGCATTTAAAAGATAAAGTCAGAGCAAATGGAAATGGAACACACTAATGCCAGAGTTAATTATAGCTTTACTTATGATTGTAAATGGAGAAATAAAAGAACATAGAATACAAGAAACTATGTCAGAATGTTTAAAAGGTAAAAGAATTGCTATGCGTACTATTAAAAATAATAATATTCAATACCAATGTATTAAATCTATGGCAGAGTTAGAATTAAATATAGATAATAGTAAATCAATTAAAAAATTAATACTTCAATAATGAAAACATTAATTCTTGTATTACAAATGTGTTCTACTATTAATGGGTCTTGCTCTACTGCTATTGATTACCAAAAAGTATTTAATAATTATCCAGAATGTGCTATATATGGCTACTTTGCTTCGGCAGAATATTTAATGACAATAGATGTTACTATGATAAATGAACAAAAATTAGCTGTAAGATTTTGGTGTAAAGAAAGTAATAATGCTTAAAAAGAAAAAAACAATTATAACGAGAACATCTACATCTCACAAAATGATTGCAATTAAATTAGATGAATTAAAAGAATTAGTAATAAAAAATTCAAATGACATAGAAGGTTTAAAAGCCCAAGTAAATATGGGTAAAGGTGGCATAAAAGCTATATTTGCAATTGGTTCATTAGTTGCTATAGTATTAGGAACAGGAAAGTTTTTTAAATTTTGGGAATAACAACTAACAAATAGGATAAACAATATGCCATACGGACAAGGTACATACGGATCAAAAGTGGGCAGACCAACTAAACCAAAGCCTAAACCAAAACCAAAACCAAAACCAAACAAAAGGTAATTAATGTGGTTTAGTGCAATTAAATTAGCTGTTAATGCTGGTAGTCATATTTACAAAAAGAAACAAGAAACTAAAATGATGATGGCCAATGCTCAAGCATCTCATGCAGAAAAAATGGCTAAAGGAGAAATTGAGTATAGTGGAAAACTATTAGAAGCTAGACAATCAGATTATAAGGATGAGGCAATTTTAATAATTCTTACGTTGCCAATCGTGGTGCTAGCATATGGGGTTTTTAGTGATGATCCAGCAGCATCTGCAAAAATTCAAGAGTTCTTTCAACAGTTCCAACAGCTTCCTAGCTGGTTTACAAATTTATGGATACTTGTCGTTGCAAGTGTTTATGGTATAAAAGGTACACAAATCTTTAAAAAAAATAAATAAGAAATATTATGGGATTATGGAATAAAATAAAAGAAACCATTAAAAACAAAATTAAAACAACTAAAAAAATTGTTACAAAAAAGCCTAACAAACCTATTCAATGGGCTGGAGTTCAAAAAAAAAATAACGGTCAAGATTAAATGCAAGACTATCAAGAATTAAAAGAACGTATTAAAGAACATGAAGGTTATGTTAGTACAGTTTATAAAGATAGTCTTGGTTTTGCCACAATTGGATATGGTCATTTGATAGTAGATGGTGACCCATACGAAGAAGGACAGGATTATTCTAAAGTTATTTTAGATGAACAATTTGAAAAAGATTTTGACATTGCTTTATCTGGTGCTGAAAAAATACTAGGTGTAAGTGATATGAATTTTAAAGCTAAATGTGTCATAATTGAGATGGTGTTTCAATTAGGTATTGGTGGTGTATTTAAATTTAAAAAAGCATTAAAAGCTGTTGATGAAGAAGATTGGGATACAGCAGCAGATGAAATGTTAGATAGTAAATGGTCTAAACAAACTCCAGAACGTGCAGCAGAACTTTCATCTACAATGAGAAGTTGCAAATTTTAATAAATTAATCTATAAATTTAGTAATGTTAATTATTGAAAATATAATTATTAATCATGGTAAAAAAGAACCTGTTGAAATTATCAATGATGTACATATAGAAAATGGTTTAGTTAAATTTATTGACCCTAAAGATAAATTAAAAAACTTGGAGGAAACTATTGATGGTTCACCAATAGAATATTATGAACAAAAAAATATTAGTGATTAGTGATATGCATATTCCTTACCATCATAAGGATAGTATAGAATTTTTAAAAGAAATTAAAAAAGAATTTAAACCAGATAAAATTGTTAATATAGGTGATAGCGTTGATTTTCATGCTATATCAATGCATGATAGTAACCCAGACTTACCTAGTGCTGGAGATGAACTTACTTTAACTAGAAGATATATTAAAGAATTAGAAAATATATTTCCAGAAGTTACAGAGGTAGATAGTAATCATTCTAGTTTAGTATTTAGACGAGCATTAAAGTTTGGAATGAGTAAACAATTTATTAAATCTTACGGAGAATTTTTAGGTACTAAAAAATGGAAGTGGGTAGATAATTTAACTTTAACTATGTCTAATAGTCAAAGGTGTTTTTTTACTCACGGTATGAGTGCTGATATTTTAAAAGTATCACAAGCTATGGGAATGAGTGCAGTTCAAGGACACTATCATACAAAGTTTGTAATCTCTTGGTGGGCTAATCCAGACAATCTATTCTTTGGAATGAATGTAGGGTGTTTAACTAATCAAAAATCAATGGCATTTGAATATGCTAAAAACTTTAAAACAAGATTTATACTTGGTTGTGGAATTATCCTAGATGGTATCCCAAGATTACTTCCAATGGTTTTAGATAAAAAAGGTAATTGGATTAAGAAATTAGTCTAACACCAGTAGCGACTTCGCTATACTCTTTTGGTGTTATTTTTTTTCTAGCCATTAACTATATCTCACTATAACTAATCCAGAGCCACCATCTCCACCAGAACCACTTCCGCTAGTTGTTGAACTACCACCAGAACCAGTATTAGTCATTCCATCATTTCCACTATTATTACCACCAATATTAGCACCACCGCCATAACCACCAAGACCACCGCCTCCATGACTGCCTCTGTTTTGTGTTCCACCAGAACCACCTCCACCAATGTAAAGTGTTCCAGATGATGAGTTTGTTGTTGCTGAATTAGAGCCGTTAGTTCCACTAACTGTACCTAATAAGAAAGCAGTTGTAGATGCTGCATCTCCAACAAATGTAGAATTACCAACACCACCATTTCCTACTGTTCCATTTGATGCGTTAACACCAACTGCACCAGTACCACCACCACCGCCTCCAGGCCCTTCTGAACCTGAATTACCATTTCCACCAGCAAAACCAAATCCATAAGTTCTACTATCTGCTGAAATTGTTCCATCACTAGTTTGTGTACCACCTGCACCCGGATTTCCATATCTTCCACCACCACCACCAGATCCACCCGTGCTTGGTTGTTGTGAACTATCGCCACCAAAACCAGCACCTAAAGCAGTTAATAAACTTCCAAATGTAGAATTACTTCCTTGCGCACCACCAGATGCTTGTGAACCTGCACTAGTTCCATTACCACCATTACCAACAACTATTGCGTAAGTTGATGCACTTAAATTTAAACTGTGTCGCCAAATTAATCCACCTGCACCACCACCACCAGAGTTATCTCCTCCAGTTCCTCCACCACCACCAATTAAAAATATATCAACAGATTTTGTGACTGGCAAAATAAAATTACCATTAGATGTAAATTTATGAAATGAATATGTAGTTCCACCATAAGAATATGTTCCAGTAGAATTACCACCTGTTGGTGGTTCGCTTACAATAATGTTAAATGCTCTATCTGTAAAATTTGTTCCACTTGTTGCTCTTGCATTAAAAGAGTAAGTTGCACTACCACTAACATCTGGGGCTGTTCCAGTAATTGCACCAGTTGATGAATTTAAAGAAAATCCTGCACCAGATAAAACACTACCACCAGTTTCAGTATAAGCAATAGTATCACTTTCAGAATCAGTAGCACTTATAGTTATATTTGTAGATGAACCCTCATCAATATTACCTATATTTCCTGCTGTTGTTGACCAAACAGGAGAAGCATCAATATTAAAAGCAGAAGTTAACGAACCAGTAAGACCACCAGTAGATGTTATTTCTACTTGATAAGGTTCTTTTGTTGCATCAATATTTGATGTCACTCTTGCTGTAATTTGTGTTCCACTATTAATTGTAACTGTAGGAGATGTGAATGCTGTATTATCACTTCCAATAAATTTAATTACATCTCCAGTAGCAAAATTTTGACCAGTTATAATTAAATCAAATCCATCATCTATTTGTTTTTGAGTTATGTTAGATACATTAACAGATGATATGCTTGGTGTAGCTTCTAAAGAAACAAAACCACTAGCACCTCTACCCTCAAATTTTCCAGTAGTAGAATTAAATCTCCATTCTCCAGTAGTAGAACCTCTTTGTGCTGTAGTACCATTAGCAACTTTAGTACCTGTCGTACCACCATCACTTATATTATTTGGTAATCTAGCGTTAGGTAGAGTTCCAGTAGTTAAAGCACTTGCATCATTACTAGCAGGAACATTGTCTAAACTTGCTGTTTTGACATCTCCATTTGCGTCTAGTAAGTCTGCAATATTTCTAGCTTTAGTCATAGGATTTTACCTACAATACTATCGTGTTAGCTTCATCTTCGGTTAATGCTTCTCCTGCAATTAACTTTGCTTTAGCACTAGCTTTAAGAGTATCGTTAGCTTCTATTTCAGCTATTGCAGTTGACTTTTCTGTTTGTATTGCAACTACATCAGCATCAAATTTTGCTTGTTCTTCTGCTGTCATATCTCTTACTTCATTATTAATTTGAATTTTAGACATTATCTTTTTCTCCCATAAACTGTTATAATTCCATCATCAATATTTCCACCTGTAGGAAAAATTGATATTCCAGAAAACAAACTAGCATTACTAGCCAACCAACCCATTTGGGCATTTCTATAAACTGTTGATGAATTTGAGTGGTGTGAAATAAAATCAGACATCATATTAACGTAATAATCCCCAGAACCACCAATATTATTTCCACCAGTATTTAATATTTCTATTTTACCATATCCAGTTCTATGAGCCTCACCATCCATATTGTTATGTGAAAGACCCCATGAAGCATCTGCCCATCTTTTTGTACTACCATTACTAGAAGAACCACTATTTGCATCAGTAGAAGTTACTATAGAATAATATGCTGAACTAGTGAATGGTGAACCGCCAGTATTCATTCTCCAAAAAACTTCAGAACTGCTACTATCGTTTGAAGTAGATAAATTTTGTATTATGAATATATAACTTCCATAAACAGAATTATCTACCCATGAACCATTACCATCTATTGATATTGTAGAGGCTGCTGAAACATTAACTGTTGCTAGTTTTACTACATCTCCACCTGATACTGCTGCCCACTCTGGATCGTTAGCACCTTGTTTAAGATAATAACCAGCTGTACCTTTTGGTAGTCTAGTTAATGCACTTGCACCTTTAAAGACAATATCTCCTCTAGCTGAAAGTGTTGATGTTAAGTCAGTTCCATTAGTACCATTAGTACCTGCTGAACTCATTATATTCCAGTAAGCTGTTGCGTTGCCTACTGCTTGATTTGAATGGGCTTGAATACAAACATAACTATTTCCACTTGATGAAACTACGTCATCAATAGCGTAGGTTGTGCTACTATTGTAAGCACCTTTCCAGTTAAATTTTATTGCGCCTAAATTTATTGTTGCCATATTGTTCTCCTTTTATCCTATTTCTATATTAATATCAATTATATTGTTGCAATTAAATTACCATTACTAATACTAAAAACAAAGCCAGAAGCACTAAATAATACATCATCAAATCCAGCATAACTTGCTGCATCTATATTATCTGCACCTTGATTAGTTGTAATATATCTAGCTGCATTATTTGCAGGTGTTGGTGTGTTTGCTTGTCCACCCATATTTGAGTGTGATGAGCAATAATAATAAAGTGTAGGTGCATTAGATGCCACTACGATTGTAACTTGTGTTGTAGAATTTACAGTTACACCAGTAGTGTAAGCACTTGAGTTTCCACTATCTGTAGAAAATCTAAATGGGTGTGCTGACGGGTGGTTAAATATGTAAGTATTACCCTCGTATAAATCTAAAGTATCTTGTTGAACACCATCTATAAAATATTTATTAGAACCACCAACTGAAACTACTGTTACTGTTTTTACTAAAGTAGATGGATTGTAATATTTATTAAAACCATAAATTTCTGCAGAAGAAGCATTAGAAAATTCTAAAGCGTTAGCACCAGCATTAACTACTAAAGCCTGTCCTGCTGATCCTAATGCTGCTGGTACATCATTTGCGGCTGTAATACTAAAATTTGATAAACTAAAAGTACCAAAGGCAACAACCATTAAAATATCGTTTACTGCAGCACCAGTACCAAGAACTACAGAAGTTCCATTAGTTGCAGTAAAATCTGCATTAGCTAATTTTACCCCATTCAAATAACAATCAATAAATCCTGCATCATAAGCCATTGTTGCAGAATTAGTGTCTGCACCAGTAAATGTTGTTTGACCTGCTGTTGCAGTATATTCAAATCTATTAGCTGTTCCATTTACCGCAGAACCTGCAGCAATCCATCCACCAGAAGAATAAACCTTCATAGTGTTTGAGGCTGTATCAAAATATAAATCTCCTAAATCTAATGCCGAACCATCTGGGTCTGCAGTTGGTGCTGTACCACTTGGGCCAAGATATATATTTGCAAAAGCATTTATGTCTGCAAGGTTAGTTGCTGCAGTTGTAATTGCAGCTATGTTTGTACCTACATTTGTAACATTAGTATTGTTAGTTGCTACTAAATTTATATTTGTTGAATTAGAATTTACTGTACCAATCGCTGAACTTAAACCTGCTACTGTTGTTACATTTGCTGAAATTCCTGCAACTGTGTTTATTTTATTTTGATTTGTAACTGTTGGTGTAAGTTGTAACCATGTAGTGCTAGCAAGATTATAAACTTTCATTACATCATTGGTAGTATCAAAATACAATGCACCATCTGCTAATGCGTTACCGTCATTATCTACTGATGGATTGCTTGACTTTGCGCCTAAATACGCATCATCAAATAAATCAAATGTTGTTGCTGCTGCACTAGCACTTCCTGCTGCTGCAGTTGCGCTTGATGCTGCTGCTGTTGCTTGATTAGTAGAAGTTGTTGCAGAGTTAGAGGCATTAGTTGCACTTGTTGCAGCATTACTTGCAGAAGTTGATACAGAACTTGCACTAGCTGCTGCTTCACCAGCTTTTGTAGTTGCTATTCCTGCTTGTGTTGTAGCAGTTGTTGCTGCAGTTGTCGCACTAGCTGCATCTACTAATAAATCCCATTTAGCACTATCTGTATTAGTTGTTAAAGGTTGAGAGCCACTTGAAGTGTGAACCGTGTTAGCCATAAAAATATTATTAGTAGAAGTATCTTTAACAATATCTCTATTTGCATAAGTTGTTGAAGCAGACCAATTTCCTTTATTAATTCCAATTTCATTTGTAACAGCTAACTCTCCAGCATTATCAAAACCTAAAACTTTACCTGCTCTACTAACTGCGTCAACCGTAAATTCAGTTGATGTCATAGTATTTGTTCTTGATAGTTTTAATGATCTATCTGCTTCTTCTTGAATTTCTTGTACTAATGATACTGATTTATCAAATCCACCTTCTACTGTTTCAGCAGAAAAAGGATCGTTTTCAACAAGATCAATATTTTGAGTTTGTACTGTAGCACGTCTAATAACAAGTGTTTCACCGCTTGCTGGTGCAACACCCATAGTAACATTACCACCACTTGCATTTCCTGCACCACTAACTGAATAATCAGATGATATTGATTTAACTGTTTCTGTTCCTGTAGCTGATCTTAAAATAACTTGTATATCAGCATTTACACTTATCTTAAAAGTGTAAGGAAATACTGTTTGAGAAGCATTACCAGAGTAAGAATTTTTTATAATTGTTGTACTAATAGTCATATTATTCTTCTATTTTATCAGATTTTTCCTTTTTAATAAAGTTAATAGGATACTCATTATCAGTTTTTTCAATAAATTCAATCAACTTCATTATCTTAATAGCTAGTTTTTTACTGTCATTTTCACTTAATATTTCTTGTAATAATACAGTACCACCAGCTTGAGCAGATAATCTTTCTATTAACAATTTATTTGTTTTTAATCTTTCACCTCTAACCATTAAGGCCAATTTATGTTTATCTGTTAAAGGTTCTCCTGTAACTAAATTTGCTACAGCCTCTTTATAATCAAGTGTAATTTGTGCATTTTCTTTTTCAAATTGCTCTATACCACCTTCTGATTTTTCCATAAATCCTATAGCTGGATGTTGTCCTATTTTAATCCATCTATTTATTACTCTACCTATTACTGGTATATCTAATACTTTTTCTAATTCATTTGTTATTTCTTTTAAATCATTACTTTTAAATTTATATACACCTTGACCAGAATAAGTATTAAAAAACCATTTTAATATTTCTTTATTTTTTCTAGCATCATCTGCTTTATCAGTTGTTTTATCAATTGCAGTTGTACCTCTAAAATCATCATATGGTGTAGTACCATTCATCCATCCTATTAAATCAGCAAATAAACTAAATACAGGGTTCATAGAAGGTAATCCAGACGATCCTACATAACCAAATAAATCAGCAGGTGTTTCCAATGTTCCAGCTTTACCATCATCACCAATACTCATTGCTTTATAAAGTACACCATTAATTATTCTTGATGTTTCATCTTGTGGTATTCTTAAATATATCGGTCTGCCATCTGGAGTTTCACCTAATACTATTGGAATGTAATTTATTTTATCCCAATCAGAAATACCATATTTATAAACAGCACCTAAACCAACACCAAACAATCCTATTTCCATAGCTTTTTGTAATATTTTAGGAATTACATTGTATGCTATAAATTTACTACCAACAGAAAAAGGTGCTTCTTTGGCTCTAGTTATATCTGCTCTCCAACCTTCTTTAAATGCGTTAGAATATAAATATAGATTATTAGTTAATGCATTTAATTTACCTTGTCTTAAAAAGTTTGGTGATCCTACTTCTGATTGAACTCTTAACATCATTTCTTTATCAGACATTTTTAATTCACCTCTTTTAATTTGATCTTTTAAAAACATTGTTCCTGCAATTTTAGGTGTTCTTTCAAACATTCTTGCAAAGTTACCAAGACTTTCAAACAAGTACCCAAATGTTGAACTCCAATATTTGTCAAAACCTTTTTTCTTATTTAGATCACCTAGTAATTTTTCAAGCGCATAAGTGTCTGGGTCTTTATCTCTTAATAATGCTTTATTACCTGCCTGTCCTCTATAACCTTCATTCATAGATATTAAAAAACCTTCGTTTTCCATCCATTTAGTTAGTTCAGTACCATCTTTAAAAATAGATTTATAAGCAGGTTTTATTGCTTTAAAATAATATTTAAGTAATGAGTTTTTACCCATACCAGCTATATCTACATATCTAGCACCTTTTAATAATTTAACTGATCTGTTTAAATCTCTACCCAAGTTGATTGGCCAGAAAGCAGGATTATATTCAGTAAATAATTTTCTAAAAACATCACCAGTTTGTGTCATTAATTTATACATATAGAACGTACCATTAGGATTTTCTTTAAATGATTGTGCAACAAATTTATTAACGTGCCAATGCACCATTTTACCATCTTTCATGTAACTAAATTGTTCCATGCCTTTAGCGGGTTTTTCTAATCTACCTTCTCCAACAAATTTAGGTTTATAAATAATTCTATCAGATGGTTCTCCAACCTTTTTACTATATCGTTCCATCCAATTTTTATTTTGTTTTAACCATTGGATAGTTAATGCCATTGTTCTATGTCTTTTAGCTTCAACTAATAACAACATATCTTTTTCAAGTGTTGCGTTAAATACATTCATAATGTCATCAAATGAACCTTTAGAACCTTTTAAAAATTTTGTAGCACTTGAATTTGGCCCATATTTTTCTATACGTTCTAATAAATATTTTCTTACGTTAAATGTAATATATTCTTTATTATTTTCTAATTTAGCTATTAATTCTGCACTATACATTCCACTTTCTTTTAATTCTGGAATAACCATTTCTTGTCTTACTTTGTAAAATTCGTTTGTTAAATTTATTAAATCTGGATGCATTTTTGCATAATAATCATAAACTTCTTTAGCAGTTCTATCTCCTAATTTTTTAGCTAATTCTGGATTAACTTTCATAATACCCAATGCATTTACTAATTTATTTCTTTGAGAACTTTCAGCTATGTTTCTTAAAAATAATGCAGTACCAATATCAATTGAGTTGTATCCCAATTCTTCTGCTGGTTTGACAACCTTGTTAATCATATCTTCTGTATATCTTTTTAATTTAGCATGACGGTATCTGTAATTTTCAATAGACCAGTTTAAGTCTTTTGCTAATGGACTATGCCATCTTTCATTACCAGTTCCTCTAAATCTTCTGTATATCCAATAAAAGTTATCTATTGCTTCTGTACCTAGAATATCTGCTTTAGAAGGTGTGTAATCTTTTTCTATTCTCTCAATCATTAAGTCATTAGTTTCTCTAAACATATTACTTATATCTGATACTACTTTACCTAATCTTTTGTCTGATCCAGATTTTAAATCTATTTGTATTCTTTCCCAATTTGCTTTTACTTCTGGTCTAGCGTGCATATAATGCATCCACATTTCCCAAGTTCTAGGTGCATTGTTTTTAACCCATTGTGGTCGTAACATAAACGCCATCATAAAATCAGCCATTAATTCTCTTGGGCCATCTCTATATGCTGTATATTTTACGCTAGCACTTCTATCAAATGGTTTCCATTTAGCTGATAAACTTTTAAGTTCTGATGTAATCCATTCTTTGTTTACTAGGTTTCTTTCTTTTAAATTTCTTTCAAAGTTTTTAGCAAAGATTTTGTATGCTTCATTAGTTAATCTACTATCACTAGGTTTACCGTTAATTTTGTCTGCAATAGCTTTTAGATGATTTGACATTAATCCTTTTAATGCATCTCTAACTACTAATTTTTTAACAGCACCATCTAACTTAACAAATGCATTATAAAAATCTGGATTAATTTTTTCTCTAGCACCAGCATCTCTAAATATTTGTAATACTGTTTCTGGTGTAATTTCTAATTTTTCTAAATCTACTTTAACTTCACCTTCTTTTTCTTTAGCCTCTTTTATAGCGGCTTTTTTCATTCCCTCTATTTCTTTTGCACTAAAAGGTTTTGCACCTTCATTTTTACCGTCAATCCATTTGTTCATATAACCTTTTAAAGTAGCTATTGAACCTAATATGTTTCCTCTACTTAAAGTACCGTTAGGTAAATAATCAATTAGATGACCCAATTCATGCGCAAACGTCATCATAAATTGTTCTGGGTTTTTTTGTAATGCTTCGTTTATAACTATTCTAGGTGATTTTTTTCCTTTAAACTGAAAATAACCATTTAAACCTTCTGGTAAATTTTTAAGTTCTGGTGATTTTTTAACAAATACTTTGTATAATTCTACAAGATCAATCATGTCTAACCCTCTTGATGAGTTAAACAATCCTTTCCATGCTGCTGCATTAGTAGAATAATCTGCTGGTAAATTTTTTGTTGATGTAAATATATCGTTAGGTATTCCCCAGTTATCACCACTTTTACTATTATTTAATTTATCATAAAATACACCTTCTTTTTCTTTAAAGTTTTCAAAGTAATTATTTGCTTGTGCATTAATTTCGCCATTTTGTATTTTTTCTGGTTTTATTGTAGCTAAAATTTTATTAGTTTCTGGATGTAAAAATAGTATAGGGCTATCTTTACCTGCACCCATAACTTGAGCAGTTTTAACTTGACCATTTTCTGTAAATTTAATTAGTTGTTCATAAGCTGATCTATTAATTGCTACATTTTCATTACCAACTCTAACAATTAAAGTAGCTACTTCAAACCTAGATTTACCACCTGCTTCTAATGCAAATAATATTTCTGCTTTTTTATTTCTACTTGATATTTGACTTCTTTCATTATTAATAAAATCTTTAGCATTTTTGTATTCTGTTTTTTTAGTTTGATTTTTATTAAACAGTTTAGTTAGTTCTGGGTAAAATTTACTTTGGATTGTAATACTTTCATTAGCAATAGTTTTACCATCTAATGTAACCACTTTAGTAGATGATCCAGTTTCTCTTACAACTGCTTCTGGTGAAGATTTAAAATTAGTTTCTTTAAATACTCCATCTACATCTTTTACTAACTCAACTATATCTGCTGCAAATTCACCGTTTTCTTTTCTTTCTTTAAATGAATTATCTTTAGCAATTTTTATAGATAGTTTATCACCTTCTACTATTACTTCTATTGGTTTAATTGGTGCTTTTCTTACTTGACTTTCTAATACGGGAATTGTTGAACCATTAGCTTTTTCAACAATAATTACTTGTTCTGAACCTATTGTTTCTTTACCTTTTACTTTAGCAACTTCTGTTGAAGATGTAGATATATTTACAATTTCATTATTTTTATATTTTGGTGGTGGTAATAATTTAATATCAGCTTGTTTTTCTAATCCTTTAATAACAGTTTCTGCACCTTGTTTATAAACAGATGGTATTTCACCGTTTTCTATTGCAACTCTTATACTAATATCACTTTCCATGTCTTTAATAACATCTCTAGGGTGTCTTGAGTATTGAGTATAAATTTCTTTAAACGTACTCATACCTCTTATTGATCCGTGTATTCCAAAAACCAAGACCGTAGCATGAGCAAAATCTTTTAAAGTAGGTACGTGGCCTTCCATAGCTGCCCCTAGAGTAGTCATAACAGTTATTTCTGATGCTAATCTAGCTGTTGTACTTCCTGTAACTGCTTTTACTTTAGCACCAACACCAAATGTAGCACCACCAATAACTGCTGCTTTACCAGCAACTACTGCTGTTTTTTTATCCATGTAATGACTTAAAAATTCTGGAAATGATCCAACATAATTATCTTCTATTGCTCTCATGTATGCTGATCTCATAACTTCTGGTAATGCAAAACCACCAGCACCACATATAACAGGTGTAGCAGGTGCAGAAGTACCTAAACTACCAACTAATGCTGTTCCTGCTGCAGCAAAACAACCTGCTGCCATATAAGGTAAATCATTGACTAATGTTGCAGCAGCCGAAATAATATCTTTATCAAATCTTTGATCTTGATACATAAATACTTTTTGTATTGCTTCATATGGATCAGCATTTGGGTCATTAATAAATATTTGGTAATATCTATCCATTACACCATTTACAGATTGTTCATATCCATTTGTAAATACGTTGTAATAACCTTTACCACCAAAAGCATTTAATAATTTATCTCCTGCGTTAGCGGGTAATTTTTCTAATGCTTTAGTAACTATATTATCGTTACCCCAATAAGCTAATTGTGCTGTTTGATATTCATAATTATCAGTACCCCATTTAGAAAAATATTTATCAGTTCTATCTTTTAATGCTTCATTATCTACAAGTCTAAATTCTTGACCATCACCTGCTTGTATATCTGGTACTTTTTCGTAATCAGCATGATGATATTTTATGTATAATTCTTTCATTGCATCAACATCACCGTCAGCAATTGCTTTTAATAAAGCATCTGAACCAGCACGATTAAATTTTGTACTTGCTGGCATTTCTAAAAAGTTAGCTAATGCTAATGCTTTTTGTTCATCTGGTGATAATCTTGTAGGGTCTTGGTGTACCAATGCATCTTGAACCCAATTAGGTAATTGATAATTAGGGTTCATTCTAGTCATAATATTGTTAAATCTGTTTATTGCAGTTCTAAAACCAGATTTTCTAAATTGAAATAAACCTGCTGCACTACCATCTGCATTATAAATATTTTTATTATCACTTTCTAATGCTGAAACAAATGACATAAATTCATTAAGATACATATTTTGCATATCGTTAAATCCATAATTTTGTTTTGTGTACTCTAATAATGCTAAAGTGTTTTGGCCTGTTGAAAATGCTGTATGTAATACATTTATCTTTTCATTAAATTTTCTTTCTTTTTCAGCTTCTACAAAATTTTTATCAAATACATATCTACCTTCTTCTTTAATAAAACCTAAATTACCAGATATTTTGTCTTTAGCTGTTAAACCATCTAACATTTTAACTTGTGCATCATTTAATGCACTTTCCGCTAAACTTAAATCTGGGTTAAGCATAAAGTTTTTCTTTTCATAAGCAATATTTGGATAATAGTTTTCCATCCAATTATCTATAAAACCAACTCTACCTTCATCATCTTCTTTAAATAATTTGTATGCCTCACCTATTTTATCTACAATTTTAGCTTGATCTTCGTTTTTAAGTAAATCAAATGTAGTATTTTTTAGATTATATTTTGCATCACTTGTTTTGCTAGTATTTATAGTGTCAGCATTTTCTATATCTTGACTTACCATTAAGCTATTTTTTTTACCTAATGTTATACTATTATCTGTAACAGCAGTAGTATCTTCCTGCATATCATAATCATGTAATGGAGTATCTTGTACTTTTATAATACCGTAAGATTTATATATTTCGTTTTTACTAAATCCTGCTTTTTCTAGTAAAGGTAATTGGTTATCAACATACGACTTAATTGTGTCGTTATCAAAACCAGCTTGTGATAATTGTAAAGCTGTTATTTTCATATTTATTCAAAGTCTGGCATTATAAACAAATCTGATATATCTAATGTTTCTATATTATCACCTGTTATAACACTTGGTAAGTTATCATTTCTTTTAATTAATTTTTTAGCACGTTTAACGTATTCTAATACACCTTCTCCTTCAAGTCTTTGAGGTACAACCATATTAGCATTAGAAGGTGTTTTGTTTGTAAAATAATCTGTAGGCATAATATAAAAAGTTTTATCTGTTGCTGTTGTACCTACAATGCCATCAATTTTAGTTTGTAATTCTTTTAATCTAGCGTCATTCATAGAACCTTTATATGTTGAAATTAAATCATTTAAAATGTAATTAGGGTGTCTTTGATTGACTAACATATTTTCATATGTAAATCCTTTTCTTTCACCTTGAGCAAGTAAGCTAAACATATTATTCATAGCGTTATATGCTTCTTGTGTCATTCTACCACTACTTAATGCTTGAGTTAGCATTGCTGTTCTTTGTTCTGGTGGTACATTTTGTATATTATCTAATAAACTTAAAACACCATCACCTGCGCCTATTTCTTTCATAAGCATAGATGTTGCTCTTGTAGTTAAATCTTTTTTAAATGCATTTCTATTTTTAGTTAATGAAATACTTTTATCATATAAACTTAATGCAGTTTCTGGTTTTAATAATCCATTAGCCATTAAATCAAAAATAACTTGTCTTTCTGCTTCTGTGTCCATTGCACCAGAACCTACCATATAAGTTACTAAACTTAATGCTTGCGTTCCTTGTACAGAGTTCCAACTATTTTTACCATTTTTCATATTGTTTAGAGAAGCATTGTATGCAGTTCTTAAAGTTAATTTCATTGAAGGTTCTAAATTAGATTTTTCTAAATCAGCCATAAAGTTTTTAGCACCTTCTGCACCTTCTTTTGATCCAGTTTCAAGACTAATTATTCTGTTAGTAAAATCTTTTTTATCTGTTTTATCATTATCTTCTTTTTGTTTTGTGTGTAATCCATTTTGAGTGTTAAATAATTCAGTTGCTTCTTTAATTAAAATTTGTCTTAAATCATCATCTACAGTAATTTCATTACCTTCAATATCTACCATACTAAAATTTTTATTTTTTAATCTTGATGTAACGCTATTCCAATCTATTTCTTTACTACCATTTGGTGATTGAATATTTAAACCTTGTGTAGCTTGAAACATACCGTATTTTACATTTGTATATTGTTTAGTTTCATCTTTAACTTTGTTAAATTTATCAGTATCAAATAAATTAGTTTTAACATTATCTGCTAAATGTATTTCAGTATATAATTCATATGCTGTTTCCATTTCTCTTAATGATGTAGCATTTTCTAATGTTTTATTATAAGTATTAAGTGATTCATTAAAAGCATGACCTGCATTTTTAAGTTTTTGATTATTTATTGCTGTAACAACTTTGTTTCTACTTTCAAAAAATTTTTGATAATATAAAGGTTGATATTCTGTCCAAGTTTGCTCATCTAAACCTGTTTTAAATTCTTTTTCCCATCCTTTTGCTTGAGTGTCATAATCTAACAACCAATTATCTGGAGTTAAAAAATCTTCTCTATTCATTAAAGAGTTTTCAAATTCAGAAGTTTTACCAAACATCATACTGTCTGATAAAGATTTATTAGTATTAATATCTAATCTTCTTAATTTAGCTTCATGGTTATTTTTCATTGCACCATATTCAGCAACTTTACTTAAAGCTAATGCACCTATATCAGCAATAGCACCACCAGTTGCAACACCAGTTGTTAATGATCTATTACTAGCAACAACATTAGAAGAAGCACTATCTTTATATCTAGGCAGTTTCATAAGTAATCCTATATCTAGCAGGTGTAAAATTTACCTTTATTGTTGTTCCTTTTTCATTTGTTTTATCTGTCCATGCATTAAATTCTTTAGTAGAAGGTTCTGTTCTTGAAAATCCTTCAAATATTTTTTCCATGCCATCCCAGACTTTAATTAAATAAATCATTATCCACCAGTTCCTGTAGTATTTGCAGCTTTATTATTATATTTATAATTAGTTGCACTACTTGCGCCAGACAATAATGTTTGACCCATTTTGTATTTTTGTGCTGTAAGTAATCCTGTTAGTTCAGCATCTCTTGCTGCACTTTGAACAAAAAATCTTTTTTCCATATACCATAAATCACTTTCAAATTCTTCAAAATCTGAATTAGCTACAATTAATGGTGAACCAGTAAATTGTGCGCCAGATGCACCTATAGCGGCTCTTTGTTTGCTCATTAATTTAGTTTGTGCTTTTAATGTTTTTTGTTTTTCGTATTGAAATGAAAGTTCATTTTCATAGTTTTGCCAAGCAGCGTTTGCTTTCATAGTTTTCATTTGTTGACGTTGACCCATCAACGTAACTGCTGTGCTTGCCGCCATTGCGGCTAATACTTGCCATGCCATAATTTAATCCTTAATCACTTGTTACTAATGTTCCTGTTATTCCTAAAATAGTCATAGGTAATGGTTGTTCTTGTTTTATAATTATTTGTCCATCTCTATCCCATCCTAAATTAATTACTCTTTTATCTCCAGTAAATTCTTTAATATTTTGACCCATTGGAGTAGATGATGTTCTAAATGGTAATTGATCTCCATTTATATTAATACCAACTGTTTCATGTAATCTTACCATAACTTCATTATATCTTTTTTTTCTACCTTGTGCAGTACCAGCAGCAGCACCAGCTTCTACTCGCATAGTTTTTAATTGTGATACAAAACCAAGACCAACTTCTAAAGATTTAAAACCTGTATTTGGTGATAAACTAACAGATATTTGTCCACTTGATACTGTCTGGTTAGGATATACAGCATCACCAATAAGTATTTGTACACTTTCACCTTCTAAATGATTTAATCCTGTTATTGTTGTACTACTAGCATTTACAGTTGTAGATAAAGAACTATCCATATTTACAGTTTTATCTAAATATTCAACATATTTTACTATGCTACCATTTACTTTTCTTTCAACAATAATCCATGTTTGGTTTTCTAATTCTTCTGAAATAGTACAAATAGATTTAACTTTAGCTTGTGATTGTATGCTTTGTGTACCAACACCAGCACTTATTTGTATTACAGTTCTATCTTTTGCTTGTTGATATGTTTCTGCAAATTCAATGTTGTTAGCATCTTTTGCTATAACATGATAAAAACTATTATCTTGTAAACCACCAATTTTAGTACCACCATTTGAACTATATAAAACTTTATCACCTGTAACAAAACCATGATTAGATATTGTAATAAAACCATTAAAGAGAGAATCACTTGTTTTAGATGTTACAGCAGTTGCGGCATTAAAAGTTTGTTTAAAAGAACCACCAATAATATGTCTATGCCAAGCAATAACATCTTCTTCTCTTTGATATGTCATACCTAATAAAGTACCATCTTCTCTTACTGCCCAATAAATACTTTCTGGTTCTTGTGCATAATCAACATCAACAATTCCATTACCTGTAATATGTTCAGCAAGTAATGTCATGTCTGGTGCAAGGTATGCATCATCTTCAAATCTGTAAGAAAATTCTCTAATTTTTTTTCTTTGTCTTTGTAAAAATAATACAGCGTTACCAATTTGAATAGGTTGTGTTGTATAACCGCCATAAGTAGTTTGTTGTGTAATTTGTACGTTATCGGGTTGTAAAGGCTCACCAGCAGGTTTTCCAACTTTAAATTCACCACCAGCAGTACCTACAATTAAATCTCTAGCGGGTGCTAACCATCTTATAGTGTTTACTTTGTTAGCAGCAATAGTATAAATAAATGCATCTGCAGGATCACCTGCACCTGTATCAAATTTTTCATAAAAACCACTTTCAGATGCCCATATAGTTTGTGGATAAAATGTACTACCACCAAATACTAATCTTTGTTCAAAAAATGAAACTGTTTTAGGGTATCCTTTTGCAGAACACCATGCACCTAAATACCAATCAGCATTAGCACTTGTATTTGCAAAATCTGTAGTAGTTGTTGCTGATACTGATGTAGTGGAACTAAATCCAGTAATTTTAGCATGACCATCTCCTATTCTAACTAATCTTCCTACATCTGTTGAAACAAACGTACCTGTTGATGATGTAATAGTTATACTACCAGATGTACCACTAGGTGTCATAGTTGTTGATGAAGTATTTTTATCTAAATATGGGCCATTTTTAAAATCTACTGTTGCAAGTGTCCAGCTAGTATGACCTAATCTTGATAATTTTTGTACGGGTAAACTTTCATGTACAATATACATAACGTCTGCTGATTGTGTAAATTGTATTTCATATAATTTATCTTCTGTAATATTTGTAGATATTTCATATGGAGAACCACTAGAAACTATTTGACCATCATCTTTATAAAATCTAATATATTGATGTCCAAATTCTAATACATATGATTGTTCAACATTAAATTCAAAAGGAATTAATCTAGTTACTTTAGAACTATCCTTAACTGGTGCTACATATCTAGTACCATATCTTCTTGATGCACCGCCTTGTGGAAATACTGTCATATTTTCCATTATCTCAACGCCATTATTGTATTTTTTAAAATCAATTTGACCTGCAAGTTTTGGTGTTAATTCACCAGCAGTAAAATTTGTTTGAAAAGGATGTACTCTAGCCATTATCTTCGGAAAGTTGTAAATGTGTCAGAAACAAGATCATCAATAAATCCTTCTTGTCCATCCACACTACGGGCTTCCGAAAGTTTATATTCATAGAGTTTCTGCATTTGAGTTTGTAATTGTACAGAGTTTGTTACTGGATAAGATAAATCTGTAGCTAATTTTGCAGTAAGTGTATCAACAAACATACTATCCATTAATGTAGTATTAGTAATTCTTGCAACATACATAATATTTGCTGTGCCTTCATTTGTTAATAATACTCTACCGTGAGTAGCTACGTTTTCTATTTTAAAAATAAAATGAGGTTCTTCCATTTGTAATACTCTTAAACAATCAGAAGGAAGTGAATATTGGTATGTAAACCCATAAGCGGGTGCTGCTGCTAATTGTGCTAATGATGCTCTTGTAACTGCAAAGTTCCAAGTATGTAATCTTAAAACTGCATCTCTTGCATCTGAATAAAATGAATTACAAAGTCTTGCTCTTTCAGTATCATCTGTAAGTGACGTAATAGGATCATCTCCTAATCTTCTTAATGCGTTTGAACAAATTGAAACTTCTGTAGCCATATATCCTTTTAAATATTATATGGGGCGTGTATTTCAACGCCCCACTTTGTAAAAAATTGTAAGTATAAGTATATTATACGTTACAAGCTATTTCTACAACTTTTTCATCTTCAACTCTAGTTGCACCAATCGTCATAGATAGGAATACTTGAGTTGCATAGTTCTTGTCATCTCTTTCAGATATTCTTGTATTAATATCTCTACCTAATGCAAGACCCATAGCAGAACCAGTAAATGCAAGTGCTAGATGATCGCCACCAACAGTTGCAACTCTTTCAGTTCTGATAAAGTTAAAGCCCATGAAACTATCAATTTGGCCTGCAACAAGTGCTTTTACATTATTGTAATCAGCAGAAGTTACTTTTTCATCACCTAATAGAGAAGTAATCTCTTTAGCTGAACAAACCAAGTATTTAGTTTCATCTGGATCAACGTCAGAAGCATCTATAATCTCTTTAGCAGCAATAAGTTTTGCAACTGTTAGAGAAGTACTGCCTACTGCAATTTTTTGACCAGCAGGTAATGCAACAGAAGTAGCACCAGCTACTCCACCAAATGCATTGCCAGAAGCGGCCGCAATAATTGCGTCATCCATTGCTCTACCCATAGCGTAAGCACCAGCTTTCGCATATTCAGATTGAGGTGATATTAACATTCTAACTTTATCCTCTTGGTCAATTAAATCAGCCCAATCGTAGTCAGCCAATGTAACTTTTCTTCTTGAGTGAGGTGTATTCACTTGAGGAGTGTTTTGATGTCTTGTTGTTCTTACAAGTGCTGCAGTTGCACCAATTCTTTCAAAGTAGTGAGATGTACCAGTTACCGTTTCAGATTTAACCGCACCTCTTAACCTTGAACCTTTTTGCTGTGCAAGATGAAACACATTACTTTTGTATTGTTCTACAAAAGCTGTTGTTATTTGTGTACTCATATTATTTAGTCCTTATTTAAAAGTTAAGAATAGAGAGCATAATACAAATGTATTAAACCATATTCCAATTAATCGGTCTTTGTCCATTACTGGGAAACCTTATTGTAATAACGCTACAATCACTACGGTTTTATAGTCAACATGACTTATACATTTGTTGTCCTTTCGGGCAAATATATTGTTGTAATAATATCACACTTGTGACTTATTTACCATACACTTTTTCATGTAATTGTCGCATTTTTTCTACAGCAATTTCATGGTTTGGGTGTGATGGATTAAAATAAGCATGACTTGTATCAGCCATAACATTATTAATTTCTTCTTTAGCATCTAACGGAGATGTAGCTAATCTATTATTAGTAGTATTTTGAGCCATATCTTCTGTTACTTCTTTACCAATAGTTGCTAAAAATTTTACTACAGCAGGATTATTACCAGCAGATGTTTCATTTAAAAGTTGTTGTAATTCTGCATCACCATAAACATTTAATGCTCTTTGTGCTGCTCTAACATTTTTATCATAATCATAACCCCATTCTTTTTTAAGGGCTTCTGTTGATTGTTCTTTTTCTTGTTTAAGAACATTGCCTTCATTATCTATAGCATTTTTAGTTGCACTAACTTGAAATTCCATTAATGCATTTACTTGTTCATTATTTAATCCAATTTTATGAGCAACATTTTTAAATTGTGAAATATCTTCTTTAGGCATAAAATGTTCCATATCATTTGGAATAGTAACTTCATATTTATCTGCAGTTTCTGGTCTGCCTAATTTAGTATAAAGTTCATTACGTTCTTCATCTGTTTTAGGTAATGGTATTTTACTACCTAATAACTTTTGTTGATGTACTACAGTTTTAGCAAGACTTTCTACATCTTTAAAGTTTGATAAAGTTGGATCATTTTTTAAATCTTCTGAAAGTGTTGATCTCCAATCATTTTGATTATCACCTTCTGATCCAAGAACTGTATTAACTGTGTTTTGTGCTACATCAGTTGTTTGAGTTTCTACTGGATTGTCATTAGTGGTCGTTTGTTCATCAGACATTTTTATTCTCCTTTATTAGATTGATTATTCTGATTAATACCGATCGTTGTCCTTCACGAAAGGCTGTTTCATATGGGTTCTCTTTAAATGAACTTCTATGATAATAAGCAGACGTTAAATCTGCTAATACTTTTTCACCTTCTTTAGATGAAAATGTAATTTTGTATTGTTGCTTTAATTGTTTTAGATCAGTATCTTGATCTGCCATATTATCCCATCATATCAGACATACCCATATCATCTGCCATATCTCCCATAGCGGATTGTACATTAGGGTCTGATAATTTTTTAGTTGCGTCAGCTTGTGTATTGGCTACTTGCGCTTCTTGTTGTGCTTGTTGTGCCATTGCAGCTTGTTGTTGTGCTTCTGCTTGTGCGGCTCTCATTTCATCAACTTGATCTTTACCTCTTAAAACAGTTTTAGGTACACCTAATAATTTTGCTCTCATTCTAATTGCGTTATCGTGATCTATATTATCCATGATAGCAGGATCAACTTGTGCAATATTCATTGCTAGTGTGTATAATCTTTCAATAGCAACTGCTTCTTCCATTCTTTGTGATCTAGCTAATGGCCCAACATATTCTACATCAATTGTAGTATCTTGAATAACATCTGGTGCAGGTAATAAAGCACCTGCTCTAAACATAATTCCAAATACTCTTTCAATTAATGGATTTAAAAATTCAGTTTGAAAACGACCTAATGTTGGCCCAAGTAATCTTTGCATAAGTTCATATCTAACTTGAACTTCTGTTGCTGTCATTTGTGGCCCATCTTGTAATTGTAGTTGGTCTGAATAAAATGCTTGTCTAATAGCAGTTCTTAATTGGTTTTCTTTCATGTCAGTTATTTGCCAATTAGAACCAATTTGTAATGGTTTAACAGCACCGTCATTTCTAACAACTGTAATACCAGCAGGTGTCATTCTAACTCTACCAATTACACCGTCATCTTGAACAAGTAATGGTGGATCAATTGCTTTAGCCCATGCTTTTAATCCAATTTCAACTGCTTTGTTTAAAGTTTTAATATCTGGTAACGCATTAAATGATGGTGATCTTCCAAATATTTCACCAGTTGCTTTTGACCAACGTGGTACTAAATATGGAAACTCATTATAACCACCTGTTCTAACAACCATTTTATCTTCTTCACAAACATGACATGAATGAAATGGTAATTTAGTTGCAGATTTTCCTATTGCTCTTTCGTAATCTTCTTTTGGTTCTACAGCGTGAATAAATGTAAATTTTTTTTCTGGTTTTTCTCTTGATGCTTTTAAAATTTTTTCACCTAAATTTTCTTCACCAAATTCTTGTACAGCTTGTCTAGCTGTTAATTTATATTTTCTATAAAGTGTATCTACTTTTCCATTTATATTTTCTTGAATATAGTATTCTGCAATATGCAAACAATTAAAATGAATACCATCTGTATCAAATCCTTTTTGTGCTTCTTCAACAAAAATTGCACCTGTACCTATTGAGCATAGATCAAGATATAATTCATGTACTTCTGTATTAAAATTTGTTTCGTTAAAAGTATCATACATTCTTTTTGCAGTATCTTCTAACCATAAAGCAACTTCTCTATTTTGATTTAGATTTTCATCTCTTAATTTAATTGAAAACCATGCTAATGATGGAGATGTAAGTGTACCTTGTAATGATGCTGCTAATAAATTGTTAGCAGTAATAGCTGTACTATCATAAAGAACTTCTGTTCTTTTTTCACCCCGAGTTTTTAATGTAATAACATCTGCTTTTCTTGGCATAACATAATCAAGAATTTCTTGCCAATGACTTTCCCAAGACCCTCTATCTTCTTCCATAGAGCCTAGACGTTTTTTTACATATTCAAAAGATGCCATACTAACTTTTTTTTGTATTCTTCCAACCAGACTTCATTGCTTTATATGCTTTTGCAGATACTGTTGATTTACTTTTTGGTCTTGAAGTACCAGCTTTTTTTCTAGCATTAATATTTTTTACCAATGACATTATACTCCTCCTCCTAATACTGTTTTACTTGTTTCCGCTTCTGTTTCATCACCTACACCAGAAGTTAAAATTGTTCCACGCATTCCTTTTTTCTTTGTACCTAACATTTTTTCTTTTTCAGCCGCAAGTTTTGCTTCTGCAGCATCTGTTTTATCATAGACCGATTGATCTACTGGTGGTGGCATTTGTGGTTGTGGTTTTCCGCCCATAATTATTCTCCTAAATCCATTTACATTCTTCTTTTAACATACCGTATATAGCCGCATCAACAAAATTATTATCTATTTTCATAACTTGTCTAACTACGCCTTCTTTTTTCCAACCTGTTCCAGATAAAATACGTTCATTACGTTCATATCCGTTTTTACAAACTGCTGTCATACGACCACAGCCGATTTGTTTAAAACCGTAGTCAAAGACGTATCTTATATGTTTTCTTGTAAATAATCTAGGACTTTCTATAGCTAGATGAACGTAGATGTTATGACCATCATAATCAGTAAATAAAAATCCACCTAATATTTTATCATTTTCTATAAAACCAATGTAAGAAAATTCATCTTTTATGTCAGCAGATATATGACAATTTTTTTTTAAATAATTACCAATTGGTTTTCTCCACTTGTCGTTTGTTACGACTTCAACCATAAATTATGCTTTGATTTTTTTCTTTTTTCCGCCACCTAAAATAGTTTTAGAAACATTTGCTTCTTCTGTATCACCACCAGCCATTACTGTCTGTCCACTTGTACCATAACCAGAACCTAATGCTGCTTTTTTTTGTGCCGCAACATCTACTGGTGCAGTTTGTGCTGCTACAGGTGCTTGTACAGGTGCTTGTACTTGTGCTACAGGTGGTTGTACTGTTTGAGTAATTGTTCTTATAATTCTTCTTACAAATCCCATTTTTTTTCCTTGTTAATTAAATATATTAAACTCATGTTCTGATTGCACTTGTAATCTTTCATACGATTTTGTTCTAGCTTTTCTTAACGACATAACTGCATATCTCATTGCAGATATTACGTCATCATTAGCTGGTACAATCTTACCATCTTTTCTATGATACATACGCAATTCTTCTAGTAGTTTACCTTGATTTTTAAAAATTTTCAACCTTTGTGTTTTAAATCTAGTATATATTTCTTGAACACCTGCTTCTACAGAGTTACCTCCAGAACCTTCTTTTTGTCCATTTGCAGGTGCATTACTAAAATGTTCTCTACTCATGTTTACACCTTCTTCTTTGTATTGTTGTGTTAGACTTTTTCCAGACCCTTTATCAGCTTGCCTACCATCCATAGGCCAAATTACAGGAATATGTTTACCTCTCATTTTTATAGCAGATGCATGAATAGGTACTGCTTCTTGCCTCATAGAATAACAATCATAAACATAAGCTGTATCTGTATCTCTATCCCAAGCAATCCATACTGCGGCTGTTGGGTGATCCCAACCAAAATCCAGCCCACAAATTTTTGGCCAATGATCTGGTAATTCAATTTCTTTACATACAATTTCTTCTTCTGCTACAGGAAATACTAAACCAGTACCTAATTGTGGTATTCCACGTTCTCTCATTTTTCTTTCGTGTGGCGGTAATGCGGCTAAAATTTGATCTCTAACTTCTTTTGTCATATGAGGTGCATCATCCCATCCTGCTGTTATTAATGCTTGGCCTGCTCTTAAATTATTTACAAATTGTGCAACTGTTTGTGTCATACCGCTTTCTGGTGTAAACGTCATATATACTACACCACCTTTATCGGCTGTCCGTGTTAGTGATTGAGTATATATTGGAGTAGGTGGTTCTTCATCTAACCAGATCACATCTACACTTTCACCCATCCATTTTTCTTTACCCATATCATAAGATTTAAAACCTAACCTAGAATGGCCTCCAGAAACGTGTTTTATAATAACAGAGTTTAATGCGTTAGGTACGCCAGCTTTTCTAATAGTTTCTACTATGTATTTTAAAGGTATTGAACCTGTGCCTTTAGCAGACGGGTCATCTGGTTGACCGATAAGTTCTTTTTGGCAAACATCCCTAGTGGTTTCGTTAGAAACACCCCCAGCCCAAGCACGAATTGGTCTGTTAAACCGTTTACCTTCCCACCACGTTGGGTATAGACCCGTCACATGGTACGCCATTTCCATAGCCCCACTAAAAGACTTACCGATCCTATTTCCAGCCATAAGCAATCTTTGTTGCGCTTTTGCATTATGGAATTTCATTTGGTATTTGTATGGTTTATATTCACTCATACGATTAGTAGCTTTTCTTTGCTCTAATATTTTGGCTATCTTAACAGCTTGTTCTAGGTCGTCACTTGTCATTTTTTATAATATATTTTCTACGTATTTTACGTGGTGTTGCTAACTCAAAAATTTCTTCGGTAGTCATATGCGTCTTATCATCAAACCCATAATGTTGTGTAGCAGTATAAGGAACTCTATCAACAAGAACATATCTATAGATATACGTACTATTCTGAAAATGCAATAAAGTTTGAGGTTTTTTTATCTGTAGAAATTTACGTGCCATATAAGCCATATAGTTTAAAAATTTTATATATGCAAGCTATTAACATAGGTTAATATTTAATAATTACCCATGAGTTTGCGGAGGCATCCATTGTATAGTGACACAAATATCGTTTTGGGGGGGTGGGGGTCAAATCACGGGCATCCATCCACACAACGAAGCTATTGTTTGTGTGTGTATGTAGGAGAGGAATAGAACAAAGCAGGGGTAATATCTACCAGACCGCAGCACTTGAGGCAGCAGCAGGGGGAAGGCGTGTGTGTGTGTGGACACCGATCATCCAGCCATCTTACGCAGGTAATCAGAGTGATGAGGCTTGTGTCATCCTTTAGGTGTTATGCTTATGTATGATGAGATATGGAGGAGTAACGACCTAGTTTAAGCTAGACCCGCCATCATTAGGATCAGTAAGTTTAACGATCTTCATGTTTGATAGTAAGTGATCTAGTTCGGCCTTAAGTTCCTCGTCTGTTTTCTTACCCGTTATATCTTCAAATTTGGTTGTAGTTTGGTAGCCCGTACGATCTAGCAATGAATTGATTGCACCTAGTTGAACGCTTGGAGTAGTCTTGTCGTTCTCTATCAATTTTTTAAGTTTATCTACCGCCATTGGTACAGCAGACCCGAGCAGCTTTTTAGTGGCCGCCTCAATTTGGTTTTGTAGTTTGTTTTTAAGTTCGTAGCCTTGCTGTTCAGCAGTCTTTTCAGAGTATCCCGCCTTGATTGCGGATTGTGTAGCGTTGCCCGTCTGACTAAAGTATTCAACGAACATTTTTTGTTTGTCTGTAAGGGTTTGTGACATATTTGCAACATTATAAACTAAAGTTTTTTTTTATGCAAATTGTTATTTTATGGGTTGACGGGTTTTATCAAATGAAATAATTATTAACTTATGTTAATTAAAATAGGAGAGAAAACATGGAAACAGTAAGCGTAATTAATAATAACTTTGAAGGCAGATTAACTGTTTATGATGGTGTTGAGCCTACATTAGAGGAGGCTCAAAAACACGTTGGCGGTTATGTTGAGAGAATTGATCTTGAAAGTTATGGTTGTTTATTAGTTGATGAGAATGGCAAACTAAAACAAAAAGATGAAAAAGGTCAATGGAGGCTTAAACCTATCAATGTTGAGGCTACCAAACTTTATAACAAATTATTTGATGGTGAAATTTTTGGTAATGTTATCCATATTTTGCCAGAAACTAGGAAGGAGTGGTAATGGAATACTTTTTATTGGCTCTAATTTGTTCCCTTATAATCGTTAGATTATGGGGGGATGAATAATGAATATTTATTTATCAGCAATTGCGTTTGCGCTTTGTTTTGCGCTTATGTTTTTAGGAGTAATTATAGCCATACATTTAAGCGTGTGGCTTGGTCTATCATTAACCGCAGTAGCAGGGATTAAATTTTGGTCTTATCTACCGCAATTAAACTAGGAGGAATATGAATTGGGCAGAATATATAAAACAAGCAATTGAGGCAGGGCTTAACAGCCCTACGCCTTATAAGGTTATCCCGTATAAAAATGGGATAGGTATTAAAAAAATAGTATTAATCAATAAATCAAACTAGGAGGAAAAATGGGATATACTAACTACTTTACACAACCGACAGATTTTACCGCAGATGAGTGGGTTGCTGTTATGAATGAAGCAAAATACTTAAAAAGCATTGGTAAAAATTTCAACGTAGGGATTTACCCAGATGAAATTATTATTAATGGTAATTATGAAAGTTGTGAAAGTTTTTCATTGATGAAAAAAGCTAAAACTGTACCAGACTACGAGGGGCAGGATGTGGAAACTCATTACTGTAAAACTAGGGAATTGCCTTACGATCTACCTGTTTGGCATTTACTTACATTTTGCCAAATGATTAAAAAAGACTTTGAATGTTGTCGTGATGCTTGGTCTTGGAAGAAAAACCCACAGCCCGCAGATGAGCCATTATCTGTAAAGTTTATACGCAACGATCAAGTTGAGGATAATAAATTACCTATGTCAGATATTAAATATTATCAGATGTTTGATGAAGATAATGAGGACAAGACTAAAACAACTTGGGTAAGGTTTAAAATTAAAAAAGGGTCTAAATGTAAAGCCTCTGGTTTTATTACCGCTACCAAAAACATTTTAAACTTGGCTCAAGTAAAAGATAATTTAGTTAGAAAGTCAGCTTAATGATTAAAATGAGAATAAAGGGAAAATTGTACACGGGTAAAACCGTGTATGATTGTTTGTGTCAAGCTATTAAGCAGCCTATTGATATAAACGCTAAATTAATAACTATTACAAATAAATTAGAAGGTAAAAAATGAATAAATATATTTTAATAACGGGAGGATTTATGTTTTTTTTTGGCGTTGTTTTTGCTTTTACAATTGAATTTGTATTTGGCACTATTATTGGAGGTGGTGGATTTTTAATTTTACACAATCACTATAAAGAACATAAAGGAGGTAAATAATGGCTATAGACTTTGACGCATTGGATTTAGTAAGAAGTAAAAACAAAGCTAAAGAACATGAAAAAAATAAACCTAAACCTTACACGGTAAGAATGACTAAAGATCATTGGTATTACGCAGATGTTTATGCAAAAGACGAACAAGAAGCATTAAAAGTAGCTGAACAAATGCATAATGATGGTAAGTTAGATATAAAGAAAAACGATAATCAAGAAGGTGATTGGCATTATGATTTTGCTGATTTAAACGAATAGGAGGAAAAATGATTATTTTTGGTAAAACTAAAAGTGATTGGAAAGTATTAGAATTACATTACAGACGTGAATGGGTTTGTTTTGTAATTGGTTTTATACTTGGTTCAATTACATT
>Ga0209634_1000303_pt1 | contig 37779 bp, 37 predicted proteins | sample LinPmetageLP40_FD_184043 | JGI IMG/M metagenome (GOLD analysis project Ga0209634, IMG submission 184043) | Marine viral communities from the Pacific Ocean - LP-40 (SPAdes) (version 2) | ecosystem: Environmental > Aquatic > Marine > Oceanic | place: Pacific Ocean | collected 2010-08-26 | reverse complement strand
CCCCGGCGTCGTTTCTGAGCCCGTCGCTGTTCTCCGCGGCCGAAGTGGTGACGGCTGAGGTGGTGATGGTTGGCCGTACTCCTTAGCTTCGCCCTGACGCCGACTTTCTAGGCCAGGGCCGTCAACCCGCCTTGGCAACCTTTCTCCTAGGCCCTAAGCTGGGAGTTCAGATTGGCTTTCATGCGAATGTTAGGCCCAGGGCCCAATTAAGGGGATCCCCAAGGGCTCGATATCCTGATTCATCGGCAACGCTGAGGAGGGCTTGTCGTGAGCGATCTGAACTCGTTGTCGGGGGCGCAGATTCGCCGGATCGAGCCGTACCTCCCGCTGTCGCTTGGAGTGTCGCGGGTCGATGATCGGCGCATCGTAAGCGGGATCATCATTGTGATCAGGAAAGGGTTGCGCTGGTGAGAAGCGCCGCGCGATTATGGTCGGCACAATACGATCTACAACCGGTTCATCCGCTAAAGCCGACTGAGAGATCTATGCCGCACTGGTTGCCAAAGCGGCAAGCCAGATCAACAGATGTACGACGCCACCCATCTCAAGGCTCAACGGACAGCTTGGACGCACCAAGGACGGCCAGAACTCCAAGCTGCATGCAGTCTAAGATGGTCAGAGGTGGCCACTGGGCATGCTGCTCAGCGATGGCCAAACGAGCGACTTCAAAGGTGCGGCGCTGATGGTCGACACCTAGCCTAACGCCAAGGTACTGCTCGGCGATAAGGGCTATGATGCCGACTGGTTCCGCGTCGCGCTGTCCAATCGCGGGATCTCCGCCTGTATCCCAAAAAGTGCCAATCAAAAAGCTGCGGATCCCGCACAATCGCATACTCTATCGCCAGCGCGACAAGGTCGAGAAAATGCTCGGCAATTCAAGGACCGGCGCCATATCCACACTCGCTACAATCGCTGCGCCCATACTTTCAAGTCCGCCATCTGCATCACCGCAGTATCTTCTCGCTCGATCAATGAGTCCCGAGCGTAGGCTTCGGAAGGTCGAAGTCCAGGAAGGGCAGCCAAATCAGCCGATCCCGACAATTTGCTCCGTCCGCGCATAGTTCATGCTATTCCTCGCCGCCGACACCAGCACCCTGACGATTGCCCCCACCGACCTAGGACGGTTGCCTGTCTTTCGCGCCATCGCCATAGCTCAGCGCTGCAACCAGAACCGGCCGAAACGACAAAGGACAATGGCACGATCCCGCTCCTCCAACGGAGCGCCCTGCGCAGCGAATCGCCTCTATTGATTCGATAACCCAAACAATCCTGCCTGCTCTGTGTCTCCTGTCATGCGCAATGAATGAGATTGGGCGAACATTCGCCGGGGTTTTCCGATGATCCCAGTAGCCTGCGGCTTGCTTCTGAACTGAGCAAAGACGCCGCCACCGCTATCGGGTGCTTTGCGAATCTGGTATCCCATCCTGCGGTCTGCCTAGTGGCGGAAGGAGGCCGAACTGGCCATTCGGCGGGATCGACTCGATTGACATCTGTCCGCCGGATAGCCAAAGGCGCACCCGACCGATTACCAATCGATCAGCAACGACGTGCAATCGAAAAGGCTGAACAATGAATTACCCCGATCCGCGGCGCGAGACGATCGACATGGGGTTGTATCATCCCAACGTTGAACCAACCGAAACGAAATACGGCCTCCCAAGCGATGTCAAATTCTGCCGAAAATGCGTGATCTCAAATCAGAGACCAAATTCTGCTGTCGAATACAAGCATACTTCGGAAAGTAAGAAGACAGTCATCGCGTTCGACGAAGATAATGTTTGCGATGCCTGCCGCAACGCCGAGCGCAAGCATGCAGAGATCGACTGGGAACACCGCCGCGCAGAGCTCTCGGAGCTTTGCGACAAATATCGTTCCCGCGATGGGTCGTATGACTGCCTTGTCCCTGGGTCCGGCGGCAAGGATTCCTTTTATCAAGCATGGATGCTGAAGTACGAATTTGGGATGAACCCCCTTACCTGTACTTGGGCGCCGCATGTCTATACTGAGTGGGGTTGGCGAAATCTGGATCGTTGGATCCACGCCGGGTTCGATAACTATCTCCTAACGCCAAATGGTCGCGTGAAGCGCCTTATGACCAGGCTTGCTGTCGAGAACCTTTTTCACCCGTTCCAACCATTCATTATCGGACAGAAGGGGTTCGCTCCCGGATTCGCCGCCAAGATGGGCATACCACTCATTTTTTATGGTGAGAACGAGGCTGAGTATGGCAATCCAATCGCCGACAACGATAGTGCGCAGCGGGAGTATAACTATTTTTCGATGGCATCGGATGACGAGACCTATCTAGGTGGTGTATCCATTGCAGACCTGACAAGTCGGTTTGGCGTACGAAAAGCCGATCTCGCTGCTTACATGCCATCCGATCCGGCGGTTCTCCAAGATAAAGGTATCGAGGTACATTATCTTGGCTATTATCTGAAGTGGCATCCACAATCGGCCTATTACCATGCGGTAGAACACGGCGGATTCGAGGCTTCACCTGAAAGAACTCCGGGGACTTACTCAAAATATAACTCAATTGACGATAAGATTGACGACCTTCATTATTATACAACACACGTGAAATTTGGAATAGGTCGTGCCAGTTATGATGCGGCGCAGGAAATTCGTTCGGGCGATATCGAGCGTGAGGAGGGTGTAGCGCTGGTTCGTCGCTATGATGGTGAATTCCCGGAGCGATTTGCTGATGAGCTGATGGAATACCTTAGTCTCCCACCGGAAATCTTCCCGGAGGCATCAGCTCAATTCGAAGCACCAATTATGGATCGCGACTACTTCGACGCGCTGTCAAACCGATTCCGTTCTCCCCACCTGTGGGCTTACGACGACGGAATTTGGCGCTTGCGACACACAGTATACGAACAGAATTGACATTTCGATGAACCGACGACTGATCGCCCGCCTCGATGTGAAGATGGAGCATTTGATTAAGGGAATTCACCTCGAGGGGTGGCGTAAAGTAGGTAATCCAAAGACCAGGGCGGATCAATACTATCGCCAAGGTGCGGACGAGCTACTATATATGGATGTCGTTGCTAGCCTGTACGGCCGCAACAACCTTTACGATATAGTGCGTCAAGTCGCGAGTGAAGTGTTTATTCCTATTACTGTTGGAGGGGGTATCCGTACCCTTGATGCAGTGCGGGAGATGCTGGCTGTTGGTGCTGATAAGGTTGCTATCAATACTGCCGCAACCCAGGATCCTAAGATAATCTCGGCGATTGCAGATACCTATGGGTCCCAGGCTACCGTTTTATCCATTGAAGCGAAGAGGCTCAGGAACGGAGGGTGGGAGGCAATGACCGAGAATGGCCGCAACCACTCAGGCCGGGACGCGGTTGCCTGGGCCGTGGAAGGTCAAAAGCTGGGCGCAGGTGAGCTGCTGGTGACCTCGGTCGATCAAGACGGCACCGGGCGTGGGATGGACGTCGAGCTCATATCGGCTATCGCGTCCGAGGTGGACATTCCGGTCATTGCGTCAGGCGGAGTGGGCCATGTCGCTCACGTTGTTGAAGCACTTAAAAATCCGGAAGTCAGCGCGGTGGCGATTGCCCGTAGCCTTCATCTAGATCAGTTGCGTTTCTCCGATATTCGCGACGCGTGCCGGCAGAGCAGCATCCCCACGCGGGCTAATTTGATGGAGATTCGCCCGTGAAAAATCGGACGGTCGTGGTAAACTATGGGATTGGCAATGTTTACTCGGTCTGCAATGCCCTAAACAAGCTTGGTAGTGACGCGCTGCTGACGAGCGTTCCGAGCGAGATCCGCGATGCAGACCGGGTGATCTTGCCCGGCGTTGGAGCGTTCGGGCGCGCAATGGACGCGCTTGAAACGAGTGGCCTCTCAGACCCGCTGCGCGATTTCGTCGCCACTGGCAGGCCATTTTTGGGCGTATGCATCGGCATGCAGATGCTAATGGACAGCTCCACCGAGTTCGGGAATTATCCTGGTCTCGGTCTTATCCCGGGGGAAGTTCGTCGATTGGACGATGTAAATATGAGCGGTGTTCGACGCCGCGTACCACATATCGGCTGGTCAGGACTGGATGTCGGCAACGCATCGTCTAATTGGGCCGCCACACCGTTGGCGGAACTGGTCCCCGAAAGCGATGCTGTTTATTTCGTGCACTCTTACCATTGTGTGCCCCGAGATAAAGACTCGCGCATTGCAATTGCCGACTATGAGGGACTCGAGGTGACTGCGGCTATTCAGCGCGACAACATTTTTGGCGTTCAATTCCATCCGGAGCGTAGTGGTGAAGTGGGCCACACCGTCCTTCGCTCTTTTCTGAATCTGTAAAGCGGCCAGCGGTGAGTCGTCCGTCCTGTTCGGTCGCGTCCCACTTTGGCGTTGGATAAACGTACCCAGGAATGGAAGCCACTCGAAATTGGTGTTGAAGGCAACTTCGGAATATAGCGGGCCAGTGGAAGCTGGTGTCACCGTGGGTCCGCTGCAACTTTCAATGCGGTGCGCATGAAGTATTGATTGGATCCGAGCTTTGCGTTTCTTCTTTATAACGAACTCGCCGGAATTGGCTCGATTCGTCACCGATAACGGAGTGGACCGGATTTTCGTTGATTTGGAATTGATGGGCAAAGTCGAGCGCCAAGGCCATTTAAGCACAGTCATAAGTCGCCACGATATTTGGGACGTGGAAGCGGTCCGAAAGGCGATTCCAGATAAGGAAATTATGGTCCGATTGAACCCAAACCATGGGGGGTCGAACGAAGAGGTTGACGCGGCGATTGAGGCTGGTGCTGATATACTGATGCTCCCCATGTTCAGGACCGTGGCCGAGGTAGAAGAATTCGCCAAGCTGATCGCCGGACGCTGCCGACTGTGTTTGCTGGTCGAGACAGCAGATGCGATGGAGATTGTTCATGAAGTCGCTTCGTTGGAGGGAGTCGACGAACTTCATATTGGGCTGAATGATCTCAGCCTCGATCTGGGACTAGACTTTATGTTCGAGCCGTTTGCTCTCGGACTGGTGGATGAAATGGCCCGCAAACTTCGAGCGGTGGGCAAACCCTTCGGGATCGGGGGGCTGGCTCGATCCGACGAAGGGCTTCTTCCGGCTCGCCTGTTGCTTGGAGAACACGTTCGCGTCGGTTCCACGGCTGCTATTCTTTCGCGGACCTTTCATCGTGGCCTCGATAGCGTCGAAGCTATCGAGGCCGAGATGGATTTCGCAAAGGAGGTTGCCACATTAAATGAAATTGAAGCGGGCTTTCGGGAATCATCTTTTTTGACGGTCGAAGCCAACCGCGATGAAGCATGGCAGCGCATACTCGAAATTACGGCAAAGCGCAGGGTCGGACCCGGTTGAAATGAAATCGGCGCCTCGAATTCAGGCGGGGTTGCTCGGCGCAGGGGGTCTTTTGGCCATAGCGCTCTTAGCAGGTCGAGCTTCAGGGCTCGCTAGAGAAGTGCTACTTGCCGCGACCTTCGGGGTATCGCTACAGGCCGACGTCGCAGTTCTGCTTTTGACGGTCCCTGATTTGTTGGTGAATATCTTGCTCGCGGGGGGCTTGAGCGCCGCACTCGTTCCCCGCCTGCGGGGCAAATCGGATCAGGCAGCCGGACAGCTCTTCCGCCGTACGGGCGGTTGGGTGGTTGCGGCTTTCTCCCTTATCGGCGTATTCGTCGTTGCGGCTCCGGAGGCGCTTTTCGCGATTCTAGCTCCAGGACTGCCCGGCCCGACTCGGATAGTGGCCGGGACGGCGATCTTAATGGTGGCCTTATCAATCCCACTTACGGCGCTTTCTGGCGTTTCGACAGCCTACCTTAATGCAAAAGACAAGTTTTTTGTAGCGGGGACCGGGACGCTGATTTTCAATTTAGTAGTCATTTCCTCGTTGCTTTTCTTACCGGCAGTTAACGGCCTGCTTGGACTGACGGTTGCGATTTTTGCGGGTGCGACTATTCGGCTTTTGTCCCAAGTGGTGGTCTTGCCCAGATCCGCCTTCGATTTTCGGGGGGGGTGGGGGACTAAAGACCGCGCCTTCGCTCTGGCGTTTGCGGCCGGAATAGCTGCTAGTAGCTTCACTCTTCTGCCCTCGATATTGTTACGGGCGGGGGCATCGTTGCTCGGCACTGGAAACGTTGCGTTGTTCAACTACGCACAGAAGCTCGTCGAACTGCCGGTTGGAATCCTCATAACGACGATCAGTACGGTCGCCCTGACTAGACTGAGCAGCCAGTTTGCTGAGGGGCAAGAGAGAGAAGCACGTCAGACTCTGGTCAGTGCAGTACGGATGGCCCTTTTCTTGGCAATTTTTGTTGTTATTTTTGGAGGGTTGGCGGCAGATGAAGCTGCGTCACTGGTCTTTCTCCGCGGAGCTATCGTCGACCATGAAGTCAGGCAGATCGCTATATTGTTCAAGATTGCCCTTTGTGGGGTACCCTTTGTCGCCTTCAGTAGCCTAGCTGCCGCAGCCCTCAACGCTCAGCTACGAACCACCCAGGTTTTCCGCGCAACGGCAATCTCGGTTGCTCTCCTTCCGATTTGCGCGCTTCCCGGCCTATACTTCTCATCCGCTACGCTATTGATGGCCGCTCTTGTGGGGTCGCAGGCGGTCTTGGCATGGCTCTTGGCCAGACGGGCCGAGCTTCGTTTGCTAGGTTCAGGAGGAGTGATTAGCCGGCAAACCGGCCTCGCTCTCGGAACGGGCCTAATGATCGCTGCGATCCCCGTTTTGCTGATTTTCCTTGCCCCTTTCCAAAACGACCTGTTCACGCTTGCCTTGTGTGCTCTTGGCTTTATTGCCGCAGTGGCTACGTCGCTGCTGATTAGCAAGGAGTGGGCCCGAGTCCGATGACCAATTGCAGGAACTCCTCGGACACACGGGTGCGATCGAGCTGGCGCCCCGGGCCGGCGACAGCGGCAGCCAAGCGCGCGATGGATATCACTATCGCGGCTCCCGCGCTGTTAGTGCTCACAGTGCCAATGTTGGTCGTGGCATTGGCAATCCGGCTACATGACGGGGGCCCCGCCCTCTATCGCCAGACCCGGGTTGGGCGTAATTGCAGGCCCTTCGGGATGATGAAATTTCGCAGCATGGTCGTGGACGCAGAGTCTGTGGGCGGCTATGCGACGACCACAAACGATGTTCGTATCACGCCCGTGGGCCGCTTCATCCGCCGCACTAGTCTTGACGAGCTCCCGCAACTTTTCAATGTATTGCTAGGTGAGATGAGCATTGTAGGCCCCAGACCGGACGTTCCCGCTCAGGAGTGTCATTATTCGTCGGCACAATGGCAAATGCGCCATACACTGCGCCCTGGTATTACAGGATTGGCTCAGGCGGTCTCTCGTTCGGTTGCCAGTGCGAAAGTGCGAACCGAGCTTGATCTCGCCTACATACGTGACTTTTCGCTCATTCTCGACCTGAAGATTATATTCATGACATTCGCACAACTTTTGAAGAAGAACAGCAACTAATATGTGCGGGATATTCGGCTATTTCGATCGCTCGGGCGCGAGCGTTTCCGATGAAACGCTTCGCCTTATGGGGCAGTCGATCCGCCACCGTGGGCCGGATGACGAGGGCGTCTACAGCGAACCGGCAATAGCCTTAGGCAACCAGCGCTTATCGGTCATCGATATCGAGGGGGGGCATCAACCCTTCATATCTGACGACGGTCAGATCGTGGTGGTGCAGAATGGTGAAATTTTTAACCATGTCGAGCTCGCTGCTGAGCTGGCCGGATCTCCCTTCGCCTGTAGAACGCACTCAGACACGGAGGTGCTGCTTCGGCTTTACGAGCGGGATGGACTGAACTTTCTTAACCGCCTGAACGGGATGTTCGCATTCGCGATTCTAGACCGGCGTAAGGGCGCATTGTTTCTTGTGCGCGACCGTATCGGAATCAAGCCACTCTATGTAAAAGATAGCGGCAACCGGCTAGTGTTCGGCTCGGAGATCAAGGCTCTGGCCCCCGCGCTGGAAGCGCCGACCGAACTCGATGTCGAGGCGCTATATCATTTTCTGACGTTCAATTATGTTCCCACACCCCATACCATGCACTCGGGCGTCCGGCATGTCATGCCGGGCCATGTCCTCGAGGTCACAAAATCGGGCGCAAAGGAATGGCGCTGGTGGGATCTTTCCCAAGTCGAGCCGGAGCATGATCGCCCGGAGAAGGACTGGATCGAAGAATTCAATGCCATCCTTGATGATGCAGTAAGGCTCCGGATGCGGTCAGACGTGCCGTTCGGTGCTTTCCTGTCCGGTGGTGTTGATTCGAGTACGATCGTTGGCCTGATGGCTCGACATACTACCAGCCCGGTAAGGACTTTCTGCATCGGATTCGACGATCCCCGATACGACGAGGCGCCTTTTGCCGAAGCAGCTGCCCAGCGCTTTGGCACGGATCACGTCATGCGAAGGGTCGATCCTGACATGCTTGACCTGTGGCCGATGGCCATCCGTCATCTGGACCAGCCACATGGGGACATATCCTTCTTGCCGATGTATCGGGTGTCAGAACTTGCCGCTGAGCATGTGAAAGTAGTTCTCACCGGCGACGGTGGCGACGAACTCTTCGCCGGATACGACAAATATGCATCTTTCTTCGGTCAGCCGGGTCTTGACAGTCTCGAAAGTGAGGCTTTCCAGCGGCGATATTTCGAGAGCATCTCGCTTTTCCGCGATGCCGAAAAGATAGCTCTTCTATCGCCCTCGATCCGAGGAAAGGTTGCCGGAAACGATTCTTTTGAAGTTGCGCGGGAATGGTTTGCGGATGTCTCTCACCAGGATCGCATCAATCAGGCGCTCTATCTGGATATGCAATTGCTTCTCAGCGGAAACAATCTGGTGAAGCCGGATCGGATGGGCATGGCGGTCTCGATCGAAGCGCGAACCCCCTTCCTCGACTACCGCATGATGGAATTTGCCTTCCGCATGCCAGGTGAATTGAAGCTAAAGGATGGCGTGACCAAATACCTTTACAAGAAGGCGGTTGCTCCGCTCATCGGCGATGAACTGGCTTATCGGAAGAAACAGATGTTCACCGTGCCTGTCGGCGATTGGTTCCGCGGCCGGTTGAAGGCCTATTGTCGCGGACACATCGAAAGCCTCGCCCAGAAAAGCGACTTGTTTGAGGCGAACGAGCTTCGCAGGTTGCTTGATGATCACATCTCGCAGCGTCACAACAATACGCGTGAGCTGCGCAGTCTCATCGCCATTGATCATTGGCTATCGTGAACAACGGTGAGGTGACGCAGGCCGCGGTAAAGCCGGTGGAGGGGGTGAATTACCCGTCGGTTACACGGTTAGACTCGCTTGATTTCTTGCGAGGTCTTTGTGCTCTAGCCGTCGTAATATTTCACTTTCATTCCTGGGGGGGGCTGAAGTTCCCCGAGGCGTGGGAAGGCTTTCTTGCCGTTTGCGGCACTTATGGCGTGTCAGTGTTCTTTGTATTAAGCGGCTACAGTCTCGCCCATGGCTACGGCGACAAATTCTCCGATGGCATCAAAGTTGATGCAGTGCTGCGCTACTCGCGCCGTCGTATTGCCCGGCTTATGCCGCTCTTTGGCTTAGTGGTTCTGGCGTCGATTGCCGGCAAGATGTTGACCGGCGCTGCGGTGCCCGACGTGTTTACGATTTTAGCCAATCTGCTGTTGGTATTTGGTTTTGTAGATCCAGCCTTGTCCCCAGTGATTGGCGGTTGGAGTATCGGTATAGAGGTGGTTTTCTACGTCGCTTTTCCCCTTTTGATTGTGATGCGGCGGTATGCAGTTATCGTTGTAGCGATTTCGGTTTTCCTGTCGGCTTGGCTTAGCAGCATCGTTGCCGCCCAAGGATCTTTGGAAGCGGCATGGGTCGACTACGTCTCGCCCGCCAACCACATGGTCTTTTTTGCGACGGGGGCATATGCCGGTTTCTATCTCCGCAGGAAGCCGCAATGGGCGCCTGTTGCGGGACTTCTCGGTATCGCCTGTATTCTCTCGCTGATCTGGATTATATCGGCGGGAGCGGATGAGTTGGCTGTAGTGACTGGCCTGCGTCGCGCGTTGCTCGTTTTGCTATCGGTCTTTCTAGTCGTGGTCACCTCGCGCATCAGCATGTCAGGAAACCCGCTATTTGCATCGTTGTTCGGGGCTGCGAGCTATCCCCTCTACTTGATTCATCCTCTGGTGTATTTTTTAGGTGCACGCTTCCTCCCTCAGGCCACAATGTTGTTTCTGTTTCTGCTTTTAGCGTCAATTGTCTTGGCGTTGCTTGTCGATCTGCTCATAGATAAGCCTTTGCAGCGACGTTTGAAGAGTGCGGGCTGGTGAGGGGGCATCAGAGCACCCCAACGTTTCAGCCACAGCCAAATACTGGCTCGTGGGTCTCGGGCATTTGGCGCACTAACATCATTGCCATTTATCTTATCCTTGCTGCTGCTTGCAGTTATTACGCCGCAGTCGAACAAAAAACGTTCCTTTCAGCAAGTGATGTAGATGGATTTACCGTTCAGGTTAATTATGTAAATCTGGTGTTGGATTTAGGGAATAGTCTGTTTGATTTGGAGGCGCTCCTTTGGGTTCATGCTGCTAGAGCAATTGTGGCAAATACCTTTGTTGCTATTGAGGATATATTGGGGGTCGGTCTCTCCTTCTTTATAATTCTCCTGCTCTTTGTCCCGGCCTTAAAGCTCTTCGCCAATTTGAGGGGCGGGGTCCTTGTATTTGCTATTCCGCTCGCAGCTGTAATATTTAGCCCGCGGGCCGCTTTATCGATGATTGCAGTCGCCTATCTGGTGGTGTACATCATAGAGGGGAAGCCGCTCTTTTATCTAACAGTATCATTTATTCTATCGAACCTGAGTTCAGGGACGGTGTTCAACAGTCTGATTATTGCGGTGCTGCTGGCCCGAAACCATCATCCGAAATCGGTTGCCCTATATCTATATTCTGGCTTTTTGGCGCTTTCCCTGTATATTTCTGCCAGTGATAAGTTAGAGGGTTTCGCCGAGCAGCGCGAAGGCTATATCTCGACCGTTCAGGGCGTCGATGGGATCGAAGCGATCATCTCTCGCAGCACGATTATTGTTTCACTTCAAGAAGGCGACTATATTAGATTCGGGGCGTATTTGGGCTTGGCCCTGATAGCCCTGACGTTGCTGTTCGTGGCGTTCCGCTACCGACAATATCGGGGGTACGTGGTGATTCTCCTGTCCGCAATTCCATCAGCCTTGGTGGAGGGTTTGGGCTTTATTTCCTTGATCGTCCCCGTCCTGCTCTTGATGGCGGGGCAGCCTCTGAAATTTCGTCCAGATCGTCCGAATGACTGACATACTCGACACCATACGGGGTCACATATTCTTCGTAACCTATGGCGGAGGCCACGCGGCCGCTCTAGCCCCGGTTGCCCAATTGCTGCGGCAACGAGATGTTCCCGTGACTATTCTCGGGTTGACCACGGCGGGAGGCTATTTCAACCGCATGGGCCTTGCTTCTTTAGGTGTGAAGGACCTCGTAGAACATGTCCCGGGGTATGAATTCGCCGTGGCGACCGGCGAGCGGCTGGTGGAAGGTCGTCCGCGCCATAGTGCGGTTTCCGCAGAAGAGACCGCCGCATATATGGGCGTCGGTTATACAGCGCTTGAGAAGTGGGTGGGAGTAGAGGATGCGGAACGGCTTTTTGTCCGCTCGGATCGCCAGGCGTTTCGCCCGGTCGATTTTTTCGCACGCCTATTTGAAATCGCGCCCCCAGCAGCATTGGTAGGAACGAACTCGCCACGCAGCGAACGTGCTGCTTTTGAGGCGGCGCGTGATAGAGGCATACCGGCGCTTTGTCTGGTCGACCTCTACGCGGCCTTCGAAATCGAATGGTGTGCGAGCGAGAAGTATGCTGATCGGATTTGTGTGCTCAACGATGCCGTCCGTGACCAATTCATCGAAAGAGGCGTGCCGCCGGCGAAGGTCACCGTAACGGGCAATCCTTCGTTCGACCGGATCGGGCGCTTGGATGCCAATGCGTTGCGAAGGCAGTATCGGGAAAAACTCGGCTTGGATGGTGACGACCGGCTCCTGGTCTGGATCTCGCAGCCGGAGCCAGAGCGGCACCCCTTCTCCGGTATTACCGGCGAGACCAGCTTGCCGACTGATATCGAACGCAAATTTGCAGCAGCCTTCGCGCATGACAACAAGGTTCATCTCGTTTTTCGTCTGCATCCCAGCGAGGACCGCGGGCCATCCGTAGATGGTGCCCGTCTGCGCTATGGTACTGTCGAGGAACCTCTGGATGATATTCTTTGTGCAGCCGATTGTGTTGTAACCTGCAGTTCCACCGTTGGACTGGAAGCAGCCATGCTGGGTGTCCCGGTTGTGCAGATCACGCGTTCAATTTTTTCGGCTGACCTGCCTCTTGCAAAAATGGGGTATGCGAGACCGGCCGACACCTTGGAAGAGGCTGTCGACGAAATTCGTGCCGCCTTCACGAAGCCGCATCCTCCGTGTCCCGAGGGTCAGTTTGAGGCTACGAAACGGGTGGCAGATGCAATTGTGGACCTGGTTCGATGAGCCTTTCCTCTCCACCTCACTACCTGATTGCCAGCCTTGGGAGCATCGGCAAACGCCATTATCGGAATTTACGCGCTCTCCGTCCTCAGGCAGTGATTACAGTGTTGCGAAGACCCGAGAGCGAGCCCGTTACGACGCTTGGCGAGGAGATCGCCGAAGTTTATTCGATCGAAGCCGCTCTGGCACTGAAACCCGATGCCGCGATCTTGGCCGGGCCCGCGCCGACCCATGTGGCGCTGGCGCAGCGCTTCGCCGAAAACGGAATTCCCGTATTTGTCGAAAAGCCACTATCGCACGATCTTGTTGGACTCACCGCGCTTTCGCGGACTGCCAACGAGAACGGCCTTGCTGTCATGGTCGCCTACAACTTGCGCTACAATAAGGCACTGGTCGCTGTAAGGGAGCAGCTGCTTCGTGGAACGATAGGGAACGTCCTGGCCGTGCGCGCAGAAGTCGGGCAATACCTGCCTGACTGGAGGCCTGATTCCAATTATCGCGATGGCGTTTCAGCGAATAAGGCGCTTGGCGGTGGACCGCTGCTTGAATTGAGCCATGAAATCGATTTTCTCTATTGGATTTTCGGCATGCCTCAGCGCGTATCTGGCGTAGGGGGGCGATTCTCCGACCTCGATATCGATGTCGAGGATTGCATCGAACTGTGTTTCGAATACGATTCGCCGCGTCGGATCATTTCACTGCACCTCGACTTTCTGCAGCGACCTGCTGCACGGCTTTGCAAATTTATCGGCTCTATTGGTACGCTGACATGGGACGCGCTAGAAGATACCTTTGTGGTAGAAACTGTCGAGCCGACGCTAGATCGCAAGGTTATGAGGGTGCCTACCGATGACCGCAACCAGATGTACATCGATGAGTTGTCGGAATTTTTAGCAGCGGTGGAAAGCCGCGGCGATGTCTCCATTCCGCTGTCCCAAGGAATTGACGTAATGCGGATCATAGATGCTGCCGCCCGATCGATTGCATCGGGTCGAACAGAAGCGCCCAAAGCGTTCGAGGACTTTCTATGAAGGCCCGCGCATTCGTTTTCGCACGCGGCGGCTCGAAAGGTATCCCGCGGAAGAATACCCAGCTCCTTCGGGGCATCCCATTAATCGCGCATTCAATTCGCACGGCTCGGGCTTGCCCGTCTCTCGGACAAGTCATCGTCTCGACCGATGACGATGAAATCGCCGATATCGCGAGATCATTCGGCGCCGAGGCGCCTTTCCGCCGCCCAGCCGAACTCGCAAGCGATACGGCAAGCGAGTGGTTGGCATGGCGACACGCGATAGAATGGGTTCGGGAAGATCGTGGGGATTTCGACGTTTTTGTCAGCCTGCCCGCAACATCTCCCTTTCGGTCGGTAGAAGATGTCGAAGCTTGCATCGAAGTGCTTCGCTCCGAGCCTGAAGCCGACGTTGTTGTGACAGTTAAGGCAGCCGAACGGAGCCCCTATTTCAATATGGTGACCATTGACGACGAAGGTGGTGCAAGATTGGTCATACCTCCAAGGGGCGAGATCATACGCCGCCAAGATGCGCCGACTGTGTATGATATGACGACTGTCGCATACGCGGTTCGCCCGGACTTCGTGATGAGCCATAATTCGCTGTTTTCCGGTCGCGTTCGCATCGTGGAAATCCCACCGGAACGAGCTCTAGATATTGATACGCCGTTCGATTTTGCGATGGCAGAGTTTATTTCTTCGTATCACGCCGAGGGCGAAAAAGCCAAATAAATGGATAAAGACCATGCGTTCCATTGCTGAATTGAGCGACCTCAGCGGTAGTCTGGCCGTCATTACGGGGGGCGCAGGCCATATTGGCTGTGCTATGGCAGGCGCTTTACTTGAGCACAACTGTTCGGTGCTTTTGGTCGATCACGATACTGATAGGCTCGAAACAGCAGCGGCATCTCTCATCAACGCACACCAGGAACAGGTAGGAATCTTCGTCGCCGATCTGGAAAGCGAAAGGGCCCGTAGCGAACTCGTCTCCCACATTGAAGCAAATTATGGGCAGGTCGACATTCTGATTAATAATGCCGGGTTTGTGGGAGACAGTAAGCTCGAAGGATGGGCAGTGCCCTTCGAGCAGCAGTCGATAACTACTTGGCGGCGTGCATTTGAAGTCAATTTAACTGCGCCTTTCCATCTCGCGCAAGCGCTCACACCTCTATTGCGCCAAAGTGGTCGCGGCACGATTATCAATGTGGGGTCGATCTACGGCGTCCTCGGCCCCGTCATGGAACTCTATGCTGGAACTGAGATGGGAAATCCCAGCGCATATGCAGCCAGTAAAGGCGGCCTTCTTCAGCTAACCCGTTGGTTGGCGACAATTCTGGCTCCTGATATTCGAGTGAACAGCATAAGTCCCGGCGGGATCGAAAGGGGACAAAATGACAACTTCAGGTTGCGTTACCTGCAACGCACCCCTCTGGGACGGATGGGCACGGAGGAAGATTTCAAAGGCGTCGTGCTGTTCCTCGCCAGCGACCTTTCGGCATGGGTCACCGGCCAGAACATTATGGTAGATGGAGGTTGGTCTGCGTGGTAGAGCGCCGCCCATTCAAAGACCCCGGAGTTAACCAGAGCCTTGCAAACGTTCATCATCGCAGAAGCTGGCGTAAATCATAACGGACGAGAAGATCTTGCTCTTGCCTTGGTGGAAGCAGCCGCCCGAAGCGGTGCCAACGCGGTAAAGTTCCAAACATTCTCTGCAGACAAGCTCGTCCGCGCAGGTGCCCAAGCAGCAGATTATCAAAGGCTGCAAACCGGGCTCAGTGATCAGCACGCACTTCTCAAGGCACTTGAACTGCCGCTTTGGCTCCATCAACGCCTTTTTGAGCGTTGCGGCGAGTTGGGAATTGAATTCATGTCGACTCCCTTCGATGAGGATTCAGCGGACTTTTTGGCTCAGCTTGGCATGCTCCGGTTCAAAGTGCCGTCGGGTGAGATAACCAACGAGCCGTTTCTGGCACATTTAGCCAAACTAGATCGCCCACTCATTCTCTCGACTGGTATGGCAGATATGGAGGAAATCCTCCGTGCTGTTGCTGTGATCCGAGAAGCGCGTCAGGAGGCCGGACTTCGAGAATTTTCGCCCCAGGCCCTAACAATCTTGCATTGCACATCGAATTATCCGGCAGCGTACAAAGATATAAATTTGCGGGCCATGAAAACGATTGCTGAACAAACCGGGCTGCCGGTGGGCTACTCCGACCATAGTCAAGGGGTGGCGGTTTCAACCGCCGCGGTCGCGTTAGGCGCGTCGGTAATCGAAAAGCACTTTACCACGGATCCAAATCTGCCCGGCCCCGATCACCGCGCATCGTTGACGATCGAGCAGTTGACGCAACTAGTGGATCAGATTCGCGCGGTCGAACAGGCGCTTGGCTGCTCGGAAAAACGTCCCACAGAATCCGAATTACCGGTACGCCAACTTGTCCGGCGTAGCCTCACTGTGGTTCGCCCTTTGAGCGAGGGCTCTCGGATTTGCAGTCAGGATTTGGAAATCATGCGCCCAGGCGACGGCATTCCACCTCGGTTTCGTTCTGACATTGTCGGAAAACGCGTCGCCCGCGAAATATCTGCTGGAACGACATTGCAATGGTCTGATCTCAAATGAGTCGGCTCGTCTGGTACATATCGGGAACACGAGCCGATTTCGGTCTAATGCGCTCCACGCTTGACGCGATTAGTCGCCATAGCGATCTGCGGCTTGGGATCTTGGTCACCGGCATGCACCTCGATGAGCAATTTGGCGAAACTTACCGTGAGATAGACAAGGCGGGCTTTGAGATCGTTTTGAAGCAGCCTTTAGCCAAGATGGGCACAGGAGGTGCGGCCATGGCTAAAGGCATTGCTCAGATGATCGACAGCTTTACCGATGCGATGCAGCGGGAGCGACCGGATCTGGTGCTTTTATTGGGAGACAGGGGCGAGATGCTGGCTGGTGCAATCGCGGCAATTCATCTCGACATTCCAGTTGTGCACATACACGGTGGCGAACGATCGGGCACTGTTGATGAACCGGTCCGTCACGCTATTTCGAAACTCGCTCACATTCATTTCGCTGCGACCAAGGAGGCCGCCGGACGTCTAAAGAGGATGGGTGAGCGGGCCGACAAAATTCACATCGTCGGCGCTCCTGGGCTAGTTGGGCTGGACAAGGCTGCCAGCCAACCGCGCAGCGCAATCGCAGAGAAAGCTGGCTTGGATCCTGACCGCTTGATCGCGCTCCTAGTATATCATCCGGTACTGCAGGAGGCGGGGCAAGGGGGGCAAACCACAAAAACGATTCTGGAGGCGCTGGCCTCACGTGGATTCCAGACGGTGGCCCTCATGCCTAATTCCGATGGGGGCAGCGAGCCGATACGCGCCGAGCTCAACAGCCGGAGTGCCGACCCGAACCTAGTCGTTGCCACTCACTTCCCTCGCGAACACTTTGTGAGTTGGATGGCAGCGGCTGACCTTATGATCGGCAATTCCAGTTCCGGGATCATCGAGGCTGCGTCTTTTGGTACGCCGGTAGTCAATATTGGCTCGAGACAGCATCTGCGGGAAAGGAATGCAAATGTCATTGATGCAGCCTCCGACGACGCCGCGATCCAGGAAGCGATTGATGCGGCTTTGACTCTAGGGCGCTTTCCGCCTTGCAATGTATATGGTGACGGTCATGCTGACAGACGTATCGCCGGTCTTCTCAGCGAACTGACACTCGACGGAGTGACTAGGAAGTCCAATGCTTTTTAGGGAACTTTGTGTCATCGGAGCGGGTGGGCATGGAAAGGTTGTCATCGACGCATTGACGGGAGCGAGCCGCTCCTTTGTCCTCTGCGACAACGACGAAGATCGGGTCGGCTCGTTCGTTTTGGGACACGAGGTCAGGAGGCCGCCGGAAGTTGGAGACTTTATCGGTAGACCATTCCATGTTGCAATCGGGCAAGGAGAAATGCGCCGATCACTCCACGAAACGCTACAGGCGGGTGGGGGACTGCCGACTAAGGTCTCGCACACTCGGGCTACAATCGCTGCCTCAGCGAATGTAGGAGACGGAAGTTTCCTTGCGGCCCACTCTATCGTCGGGCCGAGTGTTTCGCTCGGAGCCGGCGTTGTCGTCAATCACGGAGCAGTTGTCGATCACGACTGTCACGTTGGCGATTTTTCTCATATTGCGCCGAACGCAACTCTGGGAGGCAATGTCGAGATTGGCGCTCTCTGCTTAGTGGGTGCGGGCGCGACAGTTTTGCCTGGGGTGCGTATCGGAGAAGGGGCGAAAATTGCAGCGGGCTCCACAATCTATCGCAACGTCGCAGCGGGTGAGACCGTTATATTTGACCTGAAAGAAAAAAAGAGATGACGATCGACACAGCGGATTTCGAAAAGATTTACGTAAGCCGGTGCGTAACCCTCCGTTCCGCACTTGAACAAATGGATCGTGCCGGCAAAGGGTTGTTGCTACTTGTCGATGAAGAGGGCTGTTTCGAGCGAACCGTCACAGATGGTGACCTGCGTCGCGAATTGTTGAGTGGTCGCTCTCTCGACGAAAGCCTCATATCGCTTCCACAAACACGCTCGGTGACAATTCCAGAAACAACCAGCCGCCGCGAGGCATTGGAGATACTCAACAATCACTCGGTTGATCACCTTCCGGTGGTGAACTCTAAGGGAAGTGTAGTAAACCTACTCGAGCGTAAGGAGATTGACAGTCACATTCTCTTATCGACACCACATATGGGTGAGAGCGAGCATGCATTTGTCGAGGAGGCGTTCCGGTCGAACTGGATTGCGCCTCTTGGACCACATGTGGATGCCTTCGAAAATGAGATGGCGGGATTGATCGGAAGGTCGCACGCCTTGGCAGTTAACTCCGGCACAGCAGCAATCCATCTGGCGCTTCGATTGCTGGGTGTCGAACAGGGGGATCGGGTATTCTGTTCTACTCTCACTTTTGTGGCAAGTGCGAATCCGATTGTCTACCAAGGAGCCACCCCCGTATTCATCGACTCCGAGCGGGAAAGCTGGAATATGTGTCCAGTTGCTCTGGAAAAAGCTTTCGAAGCCGCGAAGGTGGAGGGTTGGAAGCCTAAGGCAGTAATCGTCGTAAATCTTTATGGTCAAAGTGCAGATTTTGACGCAATTCAAGCGGTTTGCGACGCTCAAGAGGTCCCAATAGTGGAGGACGCAGCCGAATCGTTGGGTGGAATGTATAAGGGTCAGGCAAGCGGTTCTTTTGGGCGGTTGTCGATATTTTCATTTAACGGAAACAAGATCATAACCACATCCGGAGGTGGGATGCTCTTGTCCGACGAACCTGCATTGATCGAGCAAGCACGATTCCTTGCTACACAAGCTCGTGACCCCGCACCGCACTATCAGCATAGTGCGGTTGGATATAATTACCGCATGAGCAATATACTCGCCGGGGTTGGTCGCGGTCAGCTGGAAGCTCTCGGCGACCGAGTGCACGCCCGTCGGGCTGTATTCGAGTCTTATCGCAGCGGACTATCCGATATTCCTGAAATCCTTTGGATGCCAGAGCCGGTTTGGAGTGAATCAACACGCTGGTTAACGGCCTGCACAATTGTACCCACTCCGAAAATCGATCGCGAAAAGTTGCGCTTACACCTTGCCGAAGATCTTATTGAAGCAAGGCCCGTTTGGAAGCCCATGCACCTACAGCCGATATATCAAAGCGCCCCCTACTATATGAGCGGCGAAGCCTCAGTATCAGATGAGTTGTTTGCAAATGGGCTGTGCCTTCCTTCTGGTTCCAACTTGTCCTCGCAACAAATAGACCAAACAATCGGATCAATCAGGGCGGCCTTTGGCCGTTAAATTGCAAGCCAATAACGACACGTTGAGGACAGCTTGATTTCGGATTTACAGAGGCTCCTATGAGTAAGTTAAAAGTCAAATTAGAGATGTACACGACTCGTTTTCTGAATTGGGTGATAGATCTCAATCGCGCATGGAAACTTAGCATTCTCTTATTTGTGGATGGCGTGCTATGCGTATTGGCCGTCTTGTTCGCTTTCTCGCTTCGGCTTGGCGAATGGGAATTATGGAGCCAAGCGATAGGAATGGTGTCAATCGCGAGCTTGGCTATTTGGCTGCCATTATTCCTGTTTCGCGGGGTGTATCGTTCGGTGATGCGCTTTATCGGATCGCGTACAATGGTGGTTCTTTTCACTTCGTGCGTCATCATGGCACTGGTTTTGTCATTACTTTTTGGCTTTAATAGAATCCCCGGAATTCCACGGACAATAGCTGTCATACAGCCAATGGTGTTCGCGACGATGCTGATGATCAGCCGTCTATTCGCTCGTTATGTGCTTTATGATTTACTCAATCGGCGTAGCTTCGCTGGGAGGCCAAACAGGGTCATGATTTACGGTGCCGGCGCGGCCGGCCGGCAACTCGCGGAATCGCTGCGGCACGAGCCGAGTATGTTTCTGTGCGGATATATCGACGACGATGCGCGCCTGACCGGACAGCATCTGGACAATACGAGAGTCTATCACAGCCAAGACTTGGCCGAACTCATTGGGCGGATGGATATAGACAAGGTTCTCCTTGCTATGCCGCGTGTCTCACGTCAGCGACGGGAAGGGATCTTACGTCAGTTCGCGTCAGTGAGCGTCCAAGTTCTTACGCTCCCAGCACTCGGAAACCTTGTAGATCGCTCCATATCTCTTAGCGACCTACGCGAAATTAAAGTCAGCGATCTTCTCGGTCGCGAAGCCGTGCCGGCTGATAAAGAGTTGCTGCACGAGACAGTCACTGGCCGCGTTGTCTTAGTGACTGGCGCGGGGGGGTCGATAGGTAGCGAGCTTTGTCGACAGATCGCAAAACTGGGGCCGTCTGCAATCATTCTCGTCGAAATAACTGAGCACGCGCTCTATCTTATCGATAGCGAATTGAAGGAGGCGCAGTTGGCGGGTGAGATTGACGCAACGACCATGATCCGCGCTGAGCTCGGCAATATCGCCGAAGCGCTCACGGCTAAGCGTCTGTTCGAACGCTGGCGACCTGAAACGGTCTTCCACGCTGCAGCTTATAAGCACGTGCCGCTCGTGGAAGAAAACGTGATTGCCGGTATCCGGAACAACGTCTTTGGGACTTTGCGTTGCGCAATTGAGGCGAAGCGAATATCCTCTCGCCACTTCATTCTAGTAAGCACCGATAAGGCAGTCCGGCCAACAAACGTGATGGGGGCGAGCAAACGGGTTTGCGAATTGGTTTTGCAGGCCCTCGCCATGGAGAATAGCCCGACGCGTTTCACCATGGTCCGATTCGGCAACGTCCTCGGATCAAGCGGATCGGTCGTTCCACGCTTTCAAAAGCAAATTAAAGACGGCGGCCCTGTCACGCTGACCCATCGTGACGTCACCCGCTATTTCATGACAATTCCTGAGGCAGCGGAGCTCGTTATTCAGGCTGGCGCGATGGCAGAAGGAGGAGAAGTATTTGTTTTGGATATGGGCGAGCCAATCCTTATCTACGACATGGCGCGCACTATGATTCAATTGTCCGGGCTGACCGTTCGCGATGCGAGCAACCCAGAAGGCGATATCGAGATTTGCGAAGTTGGGCTTCGTAAGGGTGAAAAGCTATACGAGGAATTGCTAATTGGCGATTCTCCCCAGTTGACGATACACCCTCGAATCATGCGCGCAATGGAACCTGGCCTCACATGGAAGGTTTTGAAGGCGAAGTTAGACCTTTTGGAAATTGTGCTGGGGGATGGAAACCGCAAGGAGGCGCTAAATATCCTGTGTGATCTCGTTCCCGAATACGATTGTCAGCAACCGCATCGCGCGGAAGCGGCGTAATATTTTGCTACTTGCCCACGACATACTTTGTAGGCGTTTCTATTGAGGGTTTGACCGATTGGTTGTGATCTGACCTCGCGCTTTCCTCTAACTAGTATTAGAGCTGAGCCATTTTGTGGCGCATGAGCGCGGTTGAAGGAATGAGCTGCGTAGCGGAGTTCGTAGGGTGTAGCGAGGCAGGCCACTGATTATCCAGTTCGGCGGCGAACGCCGCCGTGGTTGCGTAGCCAAATGCCGAGTGCAGCCTCTCGAGATTGCAGTCCTGGACCGAGGCCTCGATCTCGGCGCGGGCATGAGCAAGGCTGAGGAGCAGCAATTCGTTGTGCTGTTTGTAGCGCATCCGACCATTGAAGCTCTCGCAGAAGCCGTTCTGCATCAGCTTGCCCGGCGCGATGTAATGCCACTCTACGCCAACTTCCCCGCACCATGCCAGCACCGCATGGCTGGTCAGCTCAGTGCCATTGTCGCTGACGAACCTGTTAGGCTTGCCGAGCTGGGCGATTGGCTCGGCGAGCTCACGTACGACACTGCGGCCCGACATGGGGGTGTCCGACCCCGCCGCCAAGCACTCTCGAGTGCCGCGATCCACGATGTCGAGCACGCAGAACCGTCAGCCTGACGCCATCTGACCGTGAACGAAGCCCAAGTTCCACCGCTGATTCGGCGGGGCAAGAACCGCAGCCGGCGTCCTGGGCCCGAGAGCACGCTCGCGGCTGCGTCGCCGACTTGACCCCGGCCCTTCCTCCCTGGGCTCTAAGGTCGGTCATCACCCCCTCCCGACGCTGCAGGATTTGCAGAAGGCGATAGCCGAACCGGCGGTTCTGGTTCGCCAGCTCGCGCAGTTTCTCACGCAAGCCGGGATCATCGTCTCGCATTGAACGGTAACGCACGCTCTTGCGATCAGCATCGGAACTTCGCCCCCACGGGGGTGGTGGAAATTTCAAAATGCCTTGGCTGCAGGTTTCGGCTTTGCAGGAACCGAAGAAGGAATAGCGATACCAAGTACGCCAAAGAAAAGAGATTGATTGAAGAATAGCGTCAAGTCAAGCAGCGATGTTAAGAGCAAGGCTAGTAACAAGATGAGCGCCGGCCACGCAACCGATTGATTAGTGTTAAAACGAGCCTGAATTCTTACAATAAAAGGGAGGAAGCCGATGGAAAAAGCGAGCAGACCAGGGCCGCCCCAAGCATGGAAAATATGTACAAAGGCATTGTGAGGGCTCAATGGAATGCTTACCAAGCCGTCATTAATTAAATTGAGCCCTCCGGTTTGTCCATGGCCGAAAACGGGCTTTTCAAGACTTTCTTCGAGCATCATTGCTCATATCTCAAGACGGTTCGAAGCGTACTCATTTGGAGCAAAGTCAATTGCAATTCGTCCAATAACGGACTTAAAACCAAATCATTGATGCTCAGGAGCGGTTAGGAGGCTCAGCGGAAAAGCGACGGTAGCACAACCGGAGGCTACAATTGTAATCCGCCTACGATGGTTTTGAACCAAGGTTGCCACGACAAACGTCACCAACAAGGACACGCCGAACGTTGCTCGACCTCCGGCCCAAGCAAATAGGTGGTAAGCGGCAAAAACAAGTAAAAATGCAAAAATCCAAAAGGTTCGATCTCGCGCATTTATGAGGAGGCCGAGACCAATGCCGAGCAGTGCGCTCGCATAGAATATGTATAGGCGCGGATTGGTGGTGCCTACCATATATGTCTCCCAGACGGTCAAATTGGGTCCGAGCAGAACCCAAGCCACAAAATACACGACGAAAGAGTGAAATAGAAGGCCTAGTGAGAAATAGACAAGCAGAGGAAACTGCATTGCGCTCCATTTGGTCGATAACATTGAAGAAAGCGCCCAGGCAAACAGTCCATGGAAAATCCAGAATGACTGGAAAGTCGCTGAAAAACGAACATCTATAGAGTATGCCGTAGCAATACTTGCGCCAGTAAGCCACAGGGCAATAGCGATGCGGACGTGGGCTGGAAGTTCTTTCCAGCTCTCGATTGGACGCCAGCCTGCGCAAACGGTCAGCGCGACCACCACTGCTTCGGCAAATATGTTGTGAAGCGCAAGCCAGCGCGACACGGAAGTCTCCATCGTGCCTTCGCAGCTAGCGACGGCATGGACTGGCACAATGAACGCCATCACTAGGAAAGCCATCATTCCGAATTTGTCGAGTTTCGGGATAGCAAAAAGCGTCATGCTGGAATCGAATCTGAGCTTTGCGCCATGGTAGAGCAATGTCGGATTGGGTGTCCGCTGGCATCCTCTAGAGCAGGACTATCCCCCGATTTGGAGCGGGTTTCGCTCCATATGGCTGGCGGAGGACAGTTGCGCAACCGGTCTGAAGGCGCTCAAGCTCCGAAAAAAATTCCCATAGGAATTTCAAAGAGGCCGGAAGGCGCGCTGAATGCGGAACATTGACCTTCCCACATAGCTGGCTACAAAGGATTCTACGCAGTCAGAAACCCATGGTTTTCTGCGGGGGTTGGCGTGTGGGCAAAGGGGACAAGAATCCCGCTATCAGCTCTAGGAACCGCAAGGTAATTGGCGTTTGTTAGGGCTTTGCGTCGAAGGTGGTCCCCAGATCTTTACGGCATGGTCCTCCACATCTATAGCCCATCGAATAACATTCCACGGAACTTCTTATCATGCGTCAATATTTCGCTTTGTCGGCGGCTGCGTTTGCTCTCGTTGGATGCGCAGGTCGGGTGCCGTTACACTCTACTCCAGAGCTCACCGTGTTCGAAGGGCGGACGGAGATGCCTACACCCGGTCGCGGTGACCTTGTCGCTGAGGACCGTTTGGCGCTGGTCGGGCCCCTCGATACCATATCCGTTAGTGTTTATGGCGTTCCTGAGCTCAGTCGGGAAATGCAGGTCGATGCGGGCGGTCGTATCGCGATGCCGCTGATTGGCGCTGTAGATGCGGGCGGAAAAACCGCCGTCGAGTTGGCTCTCGACATTGAGGAGCAGTTGTCGGGTCGCTACGTGCGCAATCCGAACGTCACGGTGAACATTGTCAGTTCGGTTAGTCAGGTCGTTACCATCGATGGGCAGGTGGTCGAGCCAGGACTCTACCCTGTGACTAACCAGATGACGTTGTTGCGAGCGGTGGCGTCTGCTCGCGGATTGTCCGAATTCGCGGACGAGGATGATGTTGTCGTCTTGCGCACGGTGCAGGGTCAGCGCATCGCAGGCTTATATAATATCGAAGCGATCCGCCGTGGCCTCTACGATGATCCGCCGATCTACGCCAACGATCTTGTAGTGGTTGGTGACAGCCCTCAGCGGCGCCTGTTCCGCGATTTCATCAGCGTGGCGCCGCTGCTTGCCGCGCCCATAGTTGCTGTCCTGCAGAGATAGATCGGACCAATGAATATTCTTTCTTCCTATCCCGACCGCGGGCAGCAGGTCGACGTACCTCGTGAATCTAACTTCGCGGGGGCGGTCAGTAGCGGGCCACCAATTTTGGAGCAGTATCTTCGTATCGCTCGGCGATGGCGTTGGGTAATCGCCGGGGCGGTCTTGGGTTCTATTTTATTGGGTGTGGTTGTTACACTGCTCATGACGCCCCAATATACGGCTGTGTCGACTATCGAGATTTCGCGTGAAGCCGATCAAGTTACGAACATTGAGGGGGTTGAGCGGGAGACGAGTGTTGCCGATCAGGAGTTTTACCAAACGCAATATGGGCTATTGCGCGCGCGTTCGCTGGCAGAGCGCGTGGCGGCTGAATTGGGGTTGGTTGACCGCCCGGAATTTTTCGGAATGTTCCGATTTGATGGGGCGGATGATCCGGCGTTCGAAATTGCTAATGGCCGATATCCTGCGGAAGGTCGCGCACAGCGGCAACGCGAAGCGGCTAAAATACTGCTCGACCAAGTCAGCATTGAACCCACTCGGCTGTCTCGGCTCGTCGATATTAGCTTCACGAGCCCCGACGCTCAATTCTCCGCCCAGGTTGCGAACGCGTGGGCCGAGAATTTCATCGAGATTAACCTTGAGCGCAAAGTGCAGTCGACGTCATACGGGCGTACTGCGCTTCAGCGTCAGTTGGCGGAGTACAAGGCCAGGCTCGACGAATCTCAGCGCCAGCTCGTCACATATGCGTCTCATCAGGAAATCATTAATCTGCCCTCGCAGTCTGTAGGGGATGGTTCAACCACTCAGGAGCGCTCGATCGTGGTCGACAACCTGGCTGCACTCAATGGAGCGTTGAACGAGGCTACCGCAGATCGAATTGCTGCTGAGGCTCGGTTCCGCCAGGCGGGCGGAAGCGGCAGCTCCGCTGAAGCATTGAGTAACTACGCCATCAACAATTTGCGGCAGAAGCGTGCCGAACTCGAATCTGAATATCAGGAGCTGATGGTACGGTTTGAACCTGGCTACCCTCAAGCCCAGTCGCTTCAGTCGCGCATAGATGAGCTTAGCCGTGCGATTGAGCGCGAAGAAGCTCGCGTCTCGGCGTCAGTGCAGGCAGAGTATCAGCAGGCGCTAGCTCGGGAAGAGGCGCTTCAGCAGCGTGTCAGCGCACTTAAAGGTGACTACCTCGATCTGCGCCGTCGTTCGATCCAGTATAACATTTTTCAGCAGGAGGTCGACACGAACCGAGCGCTGTATGATGGCTTGTTGCAGCGGTTTAAAGAAATTGGCGTTGCTGCGGGGGTCGGCGTGAACAATGTCGCCATCGTTGATACCGCTGCCGTCCCGGAACTTCCGTCCAGTCCGCGTTTGCTCCTCAATCTCGCAATTTCAATCCTGGCAGGTTTCGGCCTTGGTGCGGCCCTGGCTTTCGCTCTGGAACAGCTGGACGAAGCAATCGCAGATCCATCCGAGGTTGAGCACCGGTTGGGCCTCCCATTGCTTGGCTCAGTACCCAAAGTCGACGATGGTGGAACGCCCCGCGATGCTTTGCTTGATCGCAAATCGGAACTGGTCGACGCATACATCGCTGTCCAGACCAATTTGGCCTTCACGACCGAACGCGGAGTTCCTCGTTCGTTCTCGGTAACTTCGACGCGGCCAGCGGAAGGTAAGTCGACTACTTCGCTGGCTCTCGCTACGATGTTGGCGCGGTCTGGTAAGCGCGTCATCCTGATAGATGGGGATATGCGTTCGCCTTCGGTCCACCATTTGGGCAACGTGGGTCACGATCATGGGGTTAGCAACTTCCTGGCTGGCGACGACAACTACGAGCCATCCATTTTCCACATGGATGACCTTAATCTGGATGCGATGAGCGCTGGCCCGATCCCGCCGAACGCAGCAGAGTTGTTGACCGGCACCCGGATGCGCCAGTTGATCGATCGTCTTCATGAAAACTACGATCATGTGGTTGTCGATTCCCCGCCTGTGATGGGGCTTGCGGACGCACCGCTCATCGCCGGCCATGTTGACGGCGTCATTTATGCGGTGGAATCGCATGGGATACGTTCGAGCCAAGTGAAGACCGCTCTCAGCCGCCTCGCTGCGGTGCGGACGCGGATTTGTGGCGCCGTGCTGACCAAGTTCGAGGCTCGCAAGGCCCACTATGGTTATGGCTATGAGTATGGGTATGGCTACGGGCGCGACGTGGAGACCGAGACTGCCTGATGGGTCAGCGAAGGCGGAAGCGGGGGCTGAAGTCCGAAATTGCTCGGCGTTCGAGACGCGAATGGTCGATTCGCATTGGCTTGGCGTTCGGTGCTCTTGTCTTGGGCTATTTCAGTACAGCGCATAGTCTGGCCAGTGTCATCGCCAAAGCGGACCCAGCGACCGCCTATGCGATAGCGCCCGGTAACGGAGTTATTGCTGCCAAATACGCGCAGGAAGCTTTCACGATCGCCCCCACTATGGAGGCAAACTCAAAGCCTGCTGACCTTGCACGCCGCGCTCTGCTAGCCGATCCCACCGCGGTAGAAGCACTAACAGTGTTGGGGTTTCAGGCACAACTGCGTGGCGAAGTCGCACGCGCGGATCGCATATTTTCGTATTCTACCGCACTGTCCCGGCGCGAACTGCGGCCGCGCATATGGGCGATCGAAAAGGCTGTTGATCGAGGCGACGTGGCCGGTGCACTTCGCAATTACGACATCGCATTACGTACATCGAACAGCGCAGCAAGAGATTTGTACCCCACGCTTGCAGTGGCGTTGTCCGAGCCCCGAATTCGCGCGGACCTGCTGAAGATCTTGGCAAATGACCCGGTCTGGGGTGACGGCTTCCTCGCCTATGCGGCGACCAGTGGAGTTGAGCCGGAAGGTGCCGTTGCTTTGTTCCGCGAAGGACGGAAGGTTGGTTTAGAGGTGGGTGATGACCTGGGCTCCGCTCTTGTCAATGTCTTGGTGTCGCAGAATAAATTCGAGAATGCTTGGGCATATTACAAAAGCTTTCGTCCTCGGGCGCAACGCAATCGGTCTCGCGATCCCGGTTTTGCCGTGCAAGCAAATGATAGAGCGGCGTTTGACTGGAGAGTGGGTCACGACGCCCGGCTTGGGGCTGCAATCTTGCGCAACGGGAAGGGCGGCCTCCTCGATTTTGCGGTTCCACCTAGCACGGGCGGCCAGCTGGTAAGTCAAACTCAGTTGTTGCCGGCCGGTAAATATCGTCTGGTGGGCCGCAGCAGCGGTTTGGACCAACCCCGAACGTCACGGCCTTACTGGGTGCTTACCTGTTCCGACGGCCGCGAGATGGGGCGTTTCTCAGTGCCCAACTCGGACGAGCGCGGTGGGCGTTTTTCTGAGCAGTTCACAGTTGCGCAAGACTGCGACGCCCAAACCTTGTCTTTGGTTGCCCGTGCGTCAGACGACATCATGGGTGTGACCGGACAAATCTTACAGGCGCAACTGTTGCCGACGCAGTTGCCGGAAGGAAATCAACCGTGAACCAATTGACTTCCGCCAAGCAGATCATGGCATTCACAATTTCGGCGCTGAGCGTACCCTTGGCGGCACAAAATGTGCCGATCGATCCGAATGTGCGTCAATCCGAGGAGCCCGCGCAGAACCAAAACGATGGTCTTGGCGACACCGGCCGGACAGCGGATACTGGTGTAGGTGAGGTGGGCCAGCGGCAAACCCAGCGTGGTACGCCGGAGGCAGTTTCTCCTCTGGGGCGTATCAACAATCGCATCGAAAACCGCGTACAGAACCGTATTCGGAACCGGATTGATCGCAACTACGATCCCACGGCAAATGCCACAGCGCCGTTCGAGCGAGCGGAGCGCCGCGCACAAACGGTTAACCAGCGACCGACATCAGGACCTCAATAAGCTGCTTCGCTAGATCCGTTCGTCGCCGTTACGATCAGAATTGATTTCATTCATACAAGATCTCGCAGACATCCCATCGCGAACCGTGCGCGGTCTTTTGTTTCGGGATAGGCTGCTTCGACGTCGCTTCGTGTCTTTTCGCGCTCTTCGGTCGTCAGGCCCACACCAGCACGATTCTGGTAAATGGCTTTTGCCTTTTCGAAGACCTCGATTTGCTCTGACGTTAACAGATCGGTGTTCTCCAACCGCTCACCAATTGCTTCCAGTGCGAGGTTGCAGAGCATGGCTTCGTATTGGGGCGTCGCGTCAGCGCGCTCGACGTTGCGACCGATCGATAGCGCTTGGGCCACTCGTTTGTCCTCGGCACTAAACTCGGCCTGCGAAGGCTGCTGCTCCTCCACATCGGTCGCAGCAGAGCAAGCGGTAAGCATCAAAGTCGCAGCGGAAGCCAAGCTGGCACGTAAGACGGATTGGATCATGCGGCTTCCATACGAAGAATCTGGGGTCCCGCCAAGCGACCTAACCGGTCCGAGCCCATTGCCAGGATAGAATTGCGTGACCTCGGCGCCGCCATGGCAACTTGTGAAGCAGTCCAGAGCTTCGCTGTGACAATCCCGCACGGTTAACGCGTCGTGCTAGCTTGTTCACAGGCTTTGCACAGGCGTTAACGGTTCTCCCCAGCGTGGATCGCCGCGCGGATTGCCAAGCCGGGTCCCGGTTCTGCATTCCGTACCCATGACGGCCACGGGACAGCTTCGATGAGGGCAGCGGAAGAGCGCTACGACACGGATCAGGACGCAGCGCCGCTCGACATGCTGGCTGCGCTGTTCCGGGCGCGCGGCTGGCCATGCGAGACGACGGCGAACGAGCTGTGCGGCGAGATCCAGGGAAGCTGGACCAATTACCAGCTGCGCGGCATTTGGCGCCCCGAGGACCTCGTCCTCCAAATCCTCTGCCTGCCCGACATCCGCATCGGCAAGGACAAGCGCACGCAGGCGCAAGAGCTGGTCAGCCTGGTGAACGAGCAGATGTGGCTCGGCCATTTCGACATCTGGTCGAATGGCGGCGTGCTGCTCTACCGCAATGGCACGATGCTGGGCGACGACGGCATGCTCAGTCTCGACCAGGCGCAGGCGCTGGTCGAAATCGCGGTCGAGGAATGCGACCGGTTCTACCCGGCGTTCCAGTTCGTGCTGTGGGGCGGGCGCACGCCGGCTGAAGCGCTCGAAGCGGCAATGGTGGATGCCGCCGGGGAGGCGTAAGGCGCTGGGGTTCGGGGTTAATCCCAATTAGCCGTGCGAATTCCGGTTTCGCTTGAAATTGCGCGCCAAAGTGCCGATATTCTTCCCAGGAGCAGCGCGTATCACCGCGCCGCCAAAAGGAGTTGCAGACACATGGCCAATTGGAACGACACCGACCAGAGGCAGGGCTTCGGCTCGGTGCCGCGCGCTGGCGACGCCGTTGCCAGGCAGGAAACCTTCGATGCGGGCCTGCGCGCCCACATGCTCAAGATTTACAATTACATGGCTTCGGGCGTGTTGCTGACCGGACTGGTCGCCATGCTGACCGCGCGCAGCGGCTTGGCGCTGACCTTCGCCAGCGGTCCGCTGATGTGGATCGTTGCGCTGGCGCCGCTGGGCTTCGTCTTCGCGATGAGTTTCGGCGTGAACAAGTTCAGCCAGGCTACGCTGCAGCTGATGTTCTGGGCCTTCGCCACGGTGATGGGCCTGTCGCTGTCGACGATCTTCCTCGTCTATACGGGCGAAAGCATCGCCGCGACCTTCTTCGCCACGGCAGGGGCCTTCGCCGGTCTCAGCCTGTTCGGTTACACCACCAAGAAGAACCTGCAGGGCATGGGGACATTCCTGGTCATGGGCGTGATCGGCCTGATCATCGCCAGCGTGATCAACATCTTCCTGCAGTCGAGCACGCTGACGCTCGCCGTGAGCTTCATCGGCGTGCTTATCTTCGCCGGCCTTACCGCCTACGACACGCAGCGCCTGAAGCGCGAATATCAGTACCTGCGCGGTACCGAATTTGCCGGCAAGGCCGTGATCATGGGCGCGCTGAGCCTGTATCTCGACTTCATCAACATGTTCCTGTTCCTGCTGCGCTTCATGGGCAGCCGCGAATAAACCATTCGTCGCAAACAGGAATCGTTTGAACGTGCCCGGGGCGTAACCAGCGCCCCGGGCATTTTCTTTGCCATTGCCAAACGCTAGGCAGTTTTTCTTCATCCCCCGTCAACCGATGACGAGGCAGGATGATCGCCTTATTTTCCGAGGAGGGTCACGCGTCATGAACCGCGGTTCGAACATCACCATTCGCATGGCGGCCGTGGCTGCCGGCATCGCCGTCCTGGGCGCCTGCGCCACCCCGCCGCCGCCGCCGCCCCCGCCGCCGCCGGTGGTGGAAGCGGTCCCGATCCGTCCGCAGCCCCCGGGTCAGGCGTCCTATGTGATGACCATCCCCCGCGTGAACTCGCTCGGTCAGCGCGAGACTGTGCACTTGGGAATTTCGGACGACGAGAAGGTGTGGCACTTCCGTTCGGCCTGGAATGTCGCGGCGCTCAACTGTCTCGATCCGCAGTACCAGCCGATCCTCGACGCCTACAGCAGCTATATCTCGGACCATGCGCGCCCGCTCAAGCGCGTGAACGATCGGATCGATGCCGAATACCGGCAGGAACACGGCGCCCGCCGCGCCGGTATCCAGGCGCGCGAAAGCCAGATGACGATGGTCTACAACTATTTCGCGCTGCCGCCCGCACGGGCGGATTTCTGCCGCACCGCACTGGGCGTGTCGCAACAGTATCTGGCGGCCGAACAGATCGATCCGATCGCCTTTGCGCTGGCCAACTTCCAGACGTTCGAAGGCCCGTTCGAGCGGTTCTTCGTGGCCTATGAGGAATACCAGCGGGAATCGGCGGCATGGGATGCGCGCTACGGCGATCGCTATGGCTCTTCCCAGCCGGGATACGTCGCGGTCAAGAACGCCTATGGCTACCAGGCGCCGCAGCCGGGTTCGGATCCCGCGACGCTGACCGCCACGCCGCTGCAGGAAACCAAGGTCGTCGATCCCGATACAGGGGCGCAGATCCCCGTAGCGCCGGTCGACGAAACGCGTTCGTCGCTGCCGGTCGTGCAACCCATTCCCAGCGACGACAATTCGAACTAGTTTCCGCCAAGATGATCCCGCGAGGCGCGCCGTTCCCCGGTGAACGGCGCGCCTTCGTTCGTATTGGCAGGCACCGCCTTGCGCTCGCGCCTGCGCCCATCACCGCCAGCAATGTTTGCCCCTGGCGCCGGCCGCGCCTATCGGCACCGCGATGGACCTGCAGACAATCGTTACCGAGACATGGAATGCGCTGGCCGATGATCGCGGCAGCGGCAATCCTGCGCGCTATATCCCCGCGCTGGCGGCGGTCGATCCGCGCAAGTTCGGCATAGCCATCGCTACGCCCGACGGGCGCGTGGCTGCCGCAGGCGATGTCGACGAAGCCTTTTCCATCCAGTCGATTTCAAAGGTCTTCGCACTGGCGCTCGCGCTCGAGCGCGAAGGATCGGCGCTATGGGACGCGGTCGGCCGCGAACCGTCGGGCGATGCCTTCAATTCGATCGTCCAGCTCGAGAAGGAAAAGGGCATTCCGCGCAACCCCTTCATCAATTCGGGCGCCATCGTGACGACGGACCGGTTCATCGGCAAGCGCGGCGTCGACGCAGCGGTGCGCGACCTGCTCGATCGGCTGCGCCGCATGGGCCGCAACCCGGCGATCACGTTTGATGAGGACGTGGCGCGCAGCGAGAGCGAGGCGGGCGAACGCAATCGCGCGCTGGCGTGGTTCCTCGCCGATTTCGGACGCCTGCTGAACCCGGTGGAAGAGGTGCTGTCGGTCTATTTCCGCCAATGCGCCCTGTCGATGAGCTGCCGCCAGCTGGCCGAAAGCGCGTTATTTCTCGCCTTCGATGGCAGCGACCCGGTGACCGGCCAGCGGATGTGTTCGGCCAGCCGGGCGCGCCGCATCAATGCGCTGATGCTGCTGTGCGGCCATTACGACAATTCGGGGCAATTCGCTTTCGAGGTCGGCTTCCCCGGCAAATCGGGGGTTGGCGGCGGGATTCTCGCCAGCGTCCCGGGCCGCGCCGCGATTGCCGTGTGGTCGCCCGGGCTGAACCGCGCGGGCACCAGCCTGCTGGGCGCGCGGGCGCTTGCCGAGATTGCACAGCGGACCGGCTGGTCGGTCTTCAGCGGACCGCTTCCCGAGGACTAGAGCGCGCCGAAGGTCCAGCCTTCAGTGCGGGCGATATCCCGCGTCAGCCCCGCCGGCGCCCAGCGCGCCCGATCGCTTGCGACGCGGCGAAGCCATGCGGCGGTGAGCAGCGCGTCGGACGAATGGTCCTCGATCGCGCCCCGTCCGGCCACGGGCGGGCTGCGGAGCCCGGCCAGCGCGGCATTGAGGTCTTCGAAGCTGCGCATCTTGGCCTTTGCCGCGCTGCGCCCGGATTCCAACGCGGCGAGGCTGGTGTAGATTTCGACGACCAGCGAGCCGTGTCCCGGATCCGGATCGACCGGCCAGACGGGCAGGTGCCCGCGCAGCCGGTGCAGCACGCGCATTCCCGTCAGGCTGGACTTGCCCACCTGCGCCGCACCGACGAGATTGAAATTCGAATAGGGCTTGCAGCCCATCTCCGCCTGAGCCTGTTCGGTGACCCGGAACCGCCCGCGTCCATGCGCGGCGCCGTCGCAACCGAAATGCACGCCCGTATCCCGGCCATTGCGAAAATAGGGCGCGAACTCGGGATGGTCGACAAAGCTTTGCGCGCCCAGGTTGGGATCGCCGGCGCAGATATCGTCGATCAGCGCCCATAGCGACGGGGCATCGGGCAACAGCACGTCGCGGCGGGGGAAATAGGCGCCGCAATCGGCGAAGGGCAGCGCAATCCCCAGATCCATCCCGACCAGCGTATCATCGGGCAAGTCCTCGCGCAGCAGCGCCAGCACGTCGCCACGCGACCAGCCACGGCCCCGCTCGACCAACACGGGCGGGCCCCCACCGGCATCGGCCAGCGCCAGCGCGATGCCCTTCTGTACCGGCCCTTTTGCGCCCGACCAGTCGATCGCAAGGAAGTGCCTAAAGCTGCGCACGGTCGCGCCGCAGCTTGTCCCAGTAATCGAGCCGCTTCTTCACCTCGCGTTCGAAACCGCGTTCGACCGGTTGGTAATAGCTTTGCGGCTCCATTTCCTCGGGCCAGTAATCGTCGCCCGAGAAGCCTTCGTCGGCATCGTGATCATAGGTGTAGCCCGAACCATAGCCGATGTCCTTCATCAGCTTGGTGGGCGCGTTGAGGATGTTTTGCGGGGGCATCAGGCTGCCCGTTTCCTTCGCCGATCTGAAGGATGCCTTCTGCGCCTTGTAGGCGGCGTTCGACTTGGGCGCGGTTGCGAGATAGATGCAGGATTGGACCAGCGCCAGTTCGCCTTCGGGACTGCCGAGAAATTCGTAGGCGTCCTTGGCGGCCATGCATTGCACCAGCGCCTGCGGGTCGGCCATGCCGATGTCCTCCACCGCCATGCGGACCAGCCGCCGTGCGAGGAAGCGCGGTTCCTCCCCCGCGGTCAGCATGCGCGCGAGGTAATAGAGCGAGGCCTGCACATCGGACCCGCGCACCGCCTTGTGCAGCGCCGAAATGAGATTGTAATGGGCTTCCCGGTCCTTGTCGTAGACCGCGACGCGGCGCTGGAGAAATGCCCCCAGTGCCGCGGGATCGAGCGGTTCGGGGAGCTGGGCGTTATACAGCGTTTCGGCCTGGTTGAGCAGGAACCGGCCATCGCCATCGGCGCTGGCGACCAGCGCATCGCGCGCCTCGGGGGTCAGCGGCAAGGGCCCCTCGAGCGTTTCGCCGCGGTCGAGCAACAGGCCCAGCGCTTCCCGGTCGAGCCGCTGCAGGATCAGCACCTGCGTCCGGCTGAGCAGAGCGGCGTTGAGGGCGAAGCTGGGATTCTCGGTCGTCGCGCCGACCAGCGTCACCGTCCCGCGTTCGACGAACGGCAGGAAGCCATCCTGCTGCGCACGGTTGAAGCGGTGAATCTCGTCCACGAACAACAGCGTGCGCTGGCCGGCCTGCGCAGCCTTGTCGGCAGCCGCGAAGGCTTTCTTGAGATCGGCCACGCCGCTGAACACGGCGCTGACGCTTTCGAAGCGCATGCCCACGCTGTCGGCCAGCAGCCGTGCGATGGTGGTCTTGCCCGTACCCGGCGGGCCCCACAGGATCATGCTCGACAGGCGCCCGGCGGCGACCATCCGGCCGATTGCGCCCTCGGGACCGGTGAGGTGATCCTGTCCGATCACTTCGCCGAGGGTGGCGGGACGCAGGCGATCGGCCAGCGGTGCATCTTCGCGCGGCGTATCCGGTGCTGCGCTGTGCGGGAGGTCTTCGGGAAAGAGATCGGCCATTGGTCGGCTGACATAGGGTGTTCGCCGGAAAATTGCAGGGGCGACTTGCATGGTGCCTCTAAAGATATATCGTAGAGCTATCGAAGATAAGGCAAGGATAGCGATATGCACAAGGCACACAGGCGCCACGGCGCGCGCAGGCGCGGCTGGCCGTTCATCGCGGCGATGATGGCCGGGGCGGAAGCGCGAAGCGGGTTCGGTGCATCGGCGCGCTTCGGCGGCTCCGACTGGGGATTCGATTTCGGCCCGCGCAAGGGCGGACGCCGCCGGCGCATGTTCGGACCGGGCGAACTCAGGCTGGTGCTGCTCAAGCTCGTCGCCGACGAGCCGCGCCATGGCTATGAGCTGATCAAGGCGATCGAGGAACTGACCGAAGGCTCGTATGCCCCGAGCCCGGGGACGATCTATCCGACGCTGTCGCTGCTCGAGGACGAGGGCGCGATCGCGCCGGCTCCCGGAGACGAGACCCGCAAGGCCTACCAGGCCACCGATGCGGGGCGGTCCGAACTGGCGGAACGCGCGGATGAAGTGACGGCGCTGTTCGAGCGGCTGTCGGGTCATGGCACTCATCGCCGCGCCTATGCCACGCCCGAAATGTTCCGCGCGGTCGGCAATCTCGCCAGCGTGCTCAAGAACCGGGCGCGTTCGGGAAAGCTGGACGAGGACACGGTGCGCGAAATCGTCGATCTGGTCGACGACCTGGCCAAGAAGATCGAGCGGCTCTGACCCCCGCCATTTGGCGATCCGCGGGTTGCGGGCTAGGCTGCGCCCGCGGGTCGCGATGGGGGAGGGTTCGGACATGACGGACACCACACACACGCCCTGGCACCTCTGGGTGGTGGGCATAGCGACGCTGCTGTTCAATGCGATCGGCTGTTACAGCTACCTGATGACGCAAACGGGTAGCCTGGCCGAACTGGGTATGACGCCCGAACAGATCGGATATTTCGATACCTTCCCGGCCTGGGCCGATGCGGCCTGGGCGCTGGGCGTGTGGGGCGCGCTGCTCGGGTCGATCCTTCTGCTGCTGCGCCGCAAGCTGGCCTTCGCCGCGTTCGCCGTGGCGACCGTGGGGCTGATCGCGACGACCTATTTCGAACTGGTGGTCTCGCAGATCCCCGACAGCCTGCAGAACCCGCTGCTGATGGCGGCGATCTGGATCTCGACGCTGTTTTCGCTGTGGTATTCGCGCTGGATGAGCGCAGCAGGCGTGCTGCGCTAGCGGGCGGCGGCGCGTGTTTCGATCAGCCGCAGATAGGTGTCGACCACCGCCTGGTTGATCGCGTCCCACGTATAGGCGCGCGCGACCTGTTCGCCATTGGCACCATGCAGCAGGCGCAGGTCGTCATCGGTGCAATAGGGCGCCAGCGCCTCGGCGCAGGCGGGGGCGAAGACATCGGGCTTGCCCGGCGCGACCAGACGGCCCGTGCGCCCGTCGTCGACCAGGCTCGCCGCACCGGTGGCCCCGGCGGCCACCACCGGCAATCCGCAGGCCATTGCCTCCAGCGTGACATTGCCGAAAGTCTCGGTGATCGACGGATTGAAGAAGATATCGCCGCTCGCCAGCGCCTTGCCGAGATCCCTGCCGGTCTGGAAGCCGGCGAAAATGCCGCCGGGCAACGCCTTTTCGAACCATTCGCGCGCGGGCCCGTCGCCGATTACCAGAACCTTGTGCGGGACCTGGCGCTTGCGCAATTGCACGATCGTTTCGGCAAAGACATCGAGCCCCTTTTCCATCACCAGCCGGCCGAGGAACACGACCGCCACATCGTCATCGGCCAAGCCGTGCGCGCGGCGCCATGCATGATCGCGTTTGGACGGATCGAAGACCGTGCGGTCGACCCCGCGCGACCAGATCGAAATATCGTCATGCATCGCCTGCGCGGTGAGTTCGGCGATCTGGCTTTGCGATGGCGCCACCAGCGCATCGCAGCGCTGGTAGAAGCGGCGCAGCATGCCTTCGACCAGCGGTTCGAGGAAACCGAGACCGTAATAGCGCGGGTAGGTTTCGAACCGCGTATGGACCGATGCCAGCACCGGGATATCCTTCGCGCGCGCCCATTTGAGCGCGCCGTGCGCGGCCGGGTCGGGCGATGACAGATGCACCACATTGGGCGCGAATTCGGCCAGATCGGCGCGCACGCGGTCGTCGATGCGCAGCGGCAGGCGGTATTCGCCGCGACCCTTCACAGGCATTCGGACGTTGGGAATGTCGACCAGGTCGCCGGTCGCGGGGAAATCGGGTTCGGCCACGACCGGGGCATAGACGCGCAGCGCCGCGCCCTGCCTGAGCAGGAAGCCCGCCAGGCGGTTGAGCGCCTGGTTCGCGCCATCGCGAGTGTAATTGTAGTTCCCGCTGAACAGCGCGATGCGAAGATCGGTCACATCCATTGCGCGGCGCTTTAGGGAAGATGGCCGATGCCGTCCATCGGCTTGCAGCGTGATTGTAACCGCAGGGATTTTTCGCATTCCACGATCATGCCTTCGCGGCTGTCGCCTGTCGTGTCGCAGCGACGCTTTGTCGCACTACCGGTATTTCACATTGACTCGCTGCGGCGCAACATTAGTGCGGGCGGCGGGCCACGCGGTCCCAACGCCGCGCGAGCTCTCTGCAAGGAGAGAATACATGACTGCCGAACCTGCGCTCAAACCCGAGCGCCCTTTCTTTTCGTCCGGACCGACCGTCAAACACAAGGGCTGGGC